>Ga0308166_1000184_pt1 | contig 116740 bp, 102 predicted proteins | sample PhyCR2_2_FD_202137 | JGI IMG/M metagenome (GOLD analysis project Ga0308166, IMG submission 202137) | Phyllosphere microbial communities from UC Gill Tract Community Farm, Albany, California, United States - DLSLCC.R2 | ecosystem: Host-associated > Plants > Phyllosphere > Unclassified | place...
AATCGGTGGAGCGGTAGTTCAGTTGGTTAGAATACCTGCCTGTCACGCAGGGGGTCGCGGGTTCGAGCCCCGTCCGTTCCGCCACTTAATTGATAAGCCCTGAGTCTCTGACTCAGGGCTTTTTCATTTGCTTAAATTGAACACCCCAATGGTTTATTCCTGCCTCAATTAGCGTCAATTTCTGATTATTGTTGCCAATTAATCAAAAGTCTTATGCACAATAGGGCGTTTTTGATCAACAAAACTGCTGCCATAATCCTCTCAAGCTGTTTTGATAAACAAACCGAGAGAACATAATTATGAGCATCCCTGCATTTGGCTTAGGTACCTTCCGTCTACAAGATCAAGTGGTGATCGATTCCGTGAGCACCGCTCTGGAACTGGGCTACCGTGCCATCGACACCGCACAAATCTATGAGAACGAAGCGGCCGTTGGCCAAGCTATCGTAGCCAGCGGCGTGAAACGTGAAGAGCTATTTATCACCACCAAAATCTGGATCGCCAACCTGGGCAAAGACCAACTGATCCCAAGTCTGCAAGAAAGCCTGAAAAAGCTGCAAACCTCCTATGTGGATCTGACCCTGATCCATTGGCCGTCACCGAACGATGAAATCTCGGTTGCCGAGTCGATGGCGGAGTTGGTGAAGGCTAAGGAACTCGGACTGACGCGCCAGATTGGTATTTCCAACTTCACCGTTGAACTGATGCAGCGTGCTATTGATGCGGTGGGTGCTGATGCAATCGCCACCAACCAAATCGAACTCTCACCGTATCTGCAAAATCGTCAGGTGGTTGAATTTGCGCAACAGCATGGCATTGGCATCACCTCTTATATGACGTTGGCTTATGGCAAGGCGCTGCAGGATGAAGTCATCAACAATATCGCCAAGCGCCGTGATGTGACGGCGGCTCAGGTGATCCTGGCTTGGGCTATGCAACTGGGTTATGCGGTGATCCCGTCCTCGACCAAGCGTGAAAACCTGGCGAGCAATCTGTTGGCCCAGCAACTGACGCTGTCTGATGATGAAATGGCTGAGATTGCTGCATTAGAATGCAATGGCCGTCTGGTTAGCCCGGAAGGTCTGGCACCAAACTGGGATTGATAGGTTGGCCGTCTGTGGCTTTGAGGCCACAGACGGCTTAGCTTGTTTTAACGAGCGATCTTTTGGTGTAGGGCGATAATCTCACGGCCCATTTCCATCAGCATAATCGCGTTCATCAGATGGTCCTGTGCATGGACCATCACCAGATGAACCGGGATTTTACCGCTGCCTTCGTCCATTTCGATCAGTTTGGTCTGCACGTGATGAGCGCCAGAGAGTGCCTCCTGCGCTTGTTGCATATACTGTTCAGCCTGCACGAAATCTTCATCTTCGCGCGCACAGCGCATGGCTTGAAACACCAGACTGCGGGCGTAACCCGCATTGGCAATCAGTTCCATCACCTCGTTTTCCAAATCCATTTCAGGCCTCCTCAATCAGTGCCAGGGCTTGATCCAATACCTTGTCACCCTTCATGGTGCCGTAGGCCATCATATCGATGCAGGCGACTTTTTTATGGTGCTCTTGGGCAATCTTCTCGCACTCGGCCAGCTTATAGCGGATCTGCGGCCCCAGCAGCGCGACGTCAAATTCGGTTACCGCCGTTTTGTATTCACGGATCGACTTGGCACAGATCTCGGCGTCAATACCGCGCGCAATGGCTGCTTCCTGCATCTTTTTCACCAGCAGACTGGTGGACATACCCAAGTCACACACTAACAGGATCTTTTTCATGTTATTTCTCCAGGCGTTCCAGCAAATGCTGGATTAAAAGTGGGATCGGTCGGCCAGAGGCCACGCTACGGCCATTTTCGCGCCACAGCGCGGTACCGCTGATATCAAGGTGCGCCCAGGGAATATCCGCCGGGCTGAAACGGCTTAGGAAGTAGGCGGCAGAGGTACTGATAGCCGCATTGTTGGTCGGCGTGTTGCACAGATCGGCAATATGGCTCTCGACCTGTTTGCTGAAGCGATCATCCAAAGGCAGCGACCACAGAGGATCTCCACTACGCAAGCCTGCCTGAGTGAGATCGTGACGCAGGTTTTCATCCTCGGTCATCAGGCCGCTAAGATCGTAACCCAAGGCTTTGACCACCGCGCCGGTGAGCGTAGCCAGATCGATCACGTATTCTGGCGGCTGCTGATTATGGGTCAACCTGCTGGCGTAGGCGATGCCATCGGCCAGTACCAGCCGCCCCTCGGCATCGGTGTTATTGATTTCCACGGTTAAGCCGCTGTAGCTGGTTGCGACATCGCCTGGGCGCATCGCTGCCGGGCCAATCATATTTTCGGCCAGCGCCAGTACGCCTACCAGACGGACCGGCAGCTTGAGTTCTGCCACGGCCAGCATCAGGCCAAAGACGTTAGCTGCGCCACACATGTCATATTTCATTGTGTACATGCCATCGCCACCTTTTAGCCACAGGCCGCCGGTATCGAAGGTGATACCTTTGCCCACGTAGGCGCTGAAGGGGCCAGTGTCGCTCCCCTGGTAACGTATCACCACCAGACGCGGAGGATTATCGGCACCTTTACCAACCGCCTGTAGCAAGCCAAGACCCTGTTCAGCGATCTGCTGTTCATCCAACACTTCGCAACTCAGGCTGGGATAGGGGGCAATCTGGCGGGCGATCTCGCTGGCGAAAAATGCCGGGGTACAACGATCGCTTGGCATGTCGGCAATGCGTCGTGCTGCCTTCATCCCTATGGCGGTGGCAGCCGCTTGAGACAATCGCTGCTCGAGAGTGGCTCGTTGCTCCGGCTGGCAATAGAATACCAACTCCTGGATACGCGGTGTGGGTGCTGCTTCTGCCTTTTTCAGACCGAGATCGCTCAGTTGGTAATCCAGGTTGAACAGGAAATGCAGCAGAGGGGGCAGTGCCAGCAGGCTACGGTGGTCAAACACCGTACAGTCGACGATCAACTGCGTACTAGAGCCGCTGCGTAGTAGAGGACGCAGTGCGGTGACCAGCTTGCTGGTTTGCCCATCGAGCCAGAACGTTTTTGGCAACAGTGTGACGCGACCTGCCGGAGCACAGCCATAGGCGCAGTCGGCGGTTTGCTGTTGGGCGGTGGCCTGTAGTTCCTGTAACAGGGCAGCATTGCAGGGTAATTGCAGTGGGCTGCCGGGATAGCTAATCACATGGCTGTTAACTTCCCATGAGGGGATTTCACTCAGTAATCGATAATTAATCAAAATGGATCTCCTCAATCGGCGCACGAATGCGCTCGGCATAGTCGGTTAGCCATTGCTTGCTGGCTGGAGTGTAGTGGGTATGCTCGGCACGGCGTTCTGCCAGGTACACCGTCGGTGGCTGGATGGCGCTGGCGACCACAAACGAGAAGGTTTTGATATTGGTTGAGATGCCGAATTCTCCCTGCCGATTCATGCAGACTACGGAGAGATCGCCCACCCGGCCAAAGCGGGCAATCAGGCGGTCTTCCAGCTCGAAGACGACCGAATCGGCCGCCTGTTGTGGTGTCATACCTTGCTGCATACGGCGCACGATCTCATAGCTGGTGCAGCCTTTCATCAGGTCTTCACCCACGCCCGTGGCGGTTGCCGCACCGATCTGGCTGTCACAGTAGAAACCGGAGCCAATCACCGGTGAATCACCCAGGCGGCCACGGCGTTTCATAAACAAGCCGCTGGTAGATGTGGCCACGCTCATTGAGCCATGCAAATCGAGGCCGATAATGCCGACGGTATCGTGACCATCGTAGGGGCTAAGGCCCTTATCGATGGTTTCGCGGCAACGTTTACGATAGTGCTGGGTTGCTCGCTCGGTGAGCATGGTCTTGTCGGCAAAACCTTGGCTAAGGGCCCACTCACGTGCGCCAGCGCCCACCAGGACGCTGTTGAAGCGTTCGCGGCTCAGCGCCTGGGCAACCTTCACCGGGTTGGCGATATCCACCAGGTTACCAACGGCACCAAAGGCCAGCGTATCGCCATCCATAAAGGCTGCATCCAGTTCTACCTCACCATTTTCGGTAGGCAGACCGCCGAAACCGACAGATTTATAAAACGGAAAGTCCTCCACTTCCGCCACCGCGCTAACCACGCTTTGTGCGGCGCTTGCTCCGGCTTTCAGTGTTTCACTGGCCTGGGTGACGCCTTCCAGTGCCATACGCCAGGTTGCAATCATTCCCCACATATCAAACTCCTGATGTTTCGGCTGCGCGATATTGTTTGTCCAAAATGCGCAGGAAAGGCAGATAAAGCATGGCGCCGATCAGCAGGTTAACGATCTGCATCAGGCTGCCACTCAAATGGCCGGTCACGATAAAGCCACTGATCACCGGCGGCAGCGTCCAGGGGATAAATACCCCGGTGGTGACGGCGACGGCCCCCACCTTCATCGCCACGTATTGCACGGTAACCAACACCACCGGGACCAGGTTGAAGGGGATCAGCATGATAGGGTTCATGATCACCGGCAGGCCAAACAGGATCGGTTCATTAATGTTGAAGATTGAAGCCGCAGCCCCCATGCGACCTACTTCGCGGATGCTGTTGCTACGGGCAAAGAACAGAATGGCGATCACCAGCGACAGGGTGGCACCAGCGCCGCCCATCCAGATCATATCGAAGAACTGTTCGGTAACGATGTGCGGTGGCGTGACCCCGGCCTGGATAGCGGCGATGTTGTCGGTCTGGTTTTCCATCCACAGCGGGCGAATGATGCCGTTGACCATCGAACCGGAGTTGATCCCCACCGACCAGAGGATGGTGATACTCAATACCGTCAGCAGCGCACCGATATAGGAAGTGCCAAAGTGACGTACCGGCGTGGCGACTACGTTATAAATAAACTGATGAATGGTTTGGTAGCTGGTGTGTTCGAACAGAATACGGATCGCCAGCACCAGGATAATCACGAACAGCGCAGGCAGCAGAGCGGCGAAGGATTCCTGTACCGCCGGTGGTACGCCTTCGGGCATTTTGATAATCAGCTTGCGGCGCTTGAGGTAGCAGAACAGTTCGGTCCACAGCAGTGAGCCGATCATCGCCACAAACAGCCCCTTGCTGCCGATCCACTCGGTTGGGATCACATTGATATTGCCCAAGGCTTCTACCTTGATAAACGGCGTGAGGATCAGGAAGCACACCAGCGACAGAATACCGCTGGAGACGCGATCCTCGTCATAATGTTCCGCCAGGCGGTAAGCGGTAAGGAAACTGACAAACAGCGACATGGTGGAGAACACCGCGTTGAACGGGATCTCGATGATATTGCTCCAGCTGGCGCCAAACAGGCCTGCCATAAACTGCTGGTAACCCTGATTGGGGAATGACGAGATCACCAGCAGGATCGAGCCGACGATAATGAACGGCATAAAGGAAACATAGGCACCGCGGATGGCACACAAATGCCGCTGCTGTGCGGCCTTGGCCGCCAGAGGCATCAGCTTGGCTTCAAGAAATCCCAGAGCGTTGTTCATGGTAAACCCCGTAGGTATGCTTATTGGAGAAAACAGGTAAGGGTGGCGACTTATTAGCTGGGATTATCAGGGAATGGATTTTAAAGAAAGGTGAATCAGTTCACAGTGTGAGGTGAATTTATAAAATATCTCACAAGATTGGTTATGATAGAGCATCAATTCTAGTGTGGAGTCCACGATGGAAATCAAGCTGCATGCGAATGCGACCACCACCCCACGAGTGCGGCGTTATATCCAGCAATCGGATAAAAGTGACCGCGTATTGGCGCAGGAGCTGGGCATTTCCGTGGCGACGGTACGCCGTTGGCGGCAGCGCCAGGATGTCGCCGATCGCCATACGGTGCCCAAGACCCTTCGCAAGGCGCTGACGGATGAGCAAAGTTTGCTTATCAACTGGCTGAGACAAAAATTACAGCTGCCGCTGGATGAGCTGCTGGTAGTGGTGGTTCAGGGCATGCAACAGCGGATCTCCCGTGCAGGATTGGATCGCTATCTGCGCGGTGTGGGCCAACGTGGTGAGGCAGAAAATAGGGCGCTACGAGGTAAAAAGGCGGTGAAGGCTGGTGAACGGCCGGGGAATCTCGCTCTTTTTTATCAACGAATTAGCCTATCTGCCGAAGATGGCGGCGAGCAGCACCTCTTGTGGGCCGAAGAGAAGGTCAGCGGCTGGCTGAGTGCACGAGCCTTTGCGGGAGCCTCGCCGATGCTGGTGGTCAACTGGCTGAAGGAACTGTTACCGCACTGCCCAGGTGATATACAATCTCTTGAGACTGAAAATAAAAAGCTGTTCGGCAATAGCGAGTCTCAAACCCATCCCTTACAGCTATGGTGCCGGGAGCAGGGGATAACGTTGCAACAACCAGCGTTACCGCAAATGGAGATTGTGCTGCGGCTCGAAAGCCAACTGGTGCAGTTGCTACCAGCGGCGGAGAGCTCATCGCTGGATAACGTGTTGCAGGCGCTCTGTGCCAGCTATAACCAGCACTGGCCGCAGAAGAAGCTGGGTGGCCTGACGCCCACCGCATTCTGGTTGCAGCATCGGCCAGGTTAGTGGGGTGTCAGGCTTTCGCTAAGAAAGTCAATAAAGCTGCGCAGGCGGTTGCTTACGGCGCTGTCGCTGTAATAAACCGCGTTCACAGGTATGGCAACCGGCAGCGTCTCCTTAACCAGGATCTGCACTAAATCCCCACGCTGAATATCCTCATCGATCATAAAGTTCGACAGACAGGCGATGCCGTTGCCATGCAGGCAAAGGTGGCGCTGTGTTTCTCCGCTGTTGGTAGTCAGCCCCGGTGTAATCTCCACCTGCCGGCCATCGGCGCAGGCTAATGGCCAGCGGTTCAGGTTGGGCAGATCGTTGAAGCCGATGCAGCAGTGTTGCGCCAGCTCCTCTACGCTTTGCGGGGTACCGAACTGCTGCAGATAGGCCGGTGACGTCACAATTTTTCGATAGCTGGTCATCAGTTTGCGCGCCTTCAAGCTTGAGTCTGTCAGTTCCCCCACGCGGATGGCAATGTCGACCTTGCGCTCAATCAGGTTGATAAAGGTTTCTGAAGAGACCAGCGAGAGCGACATTTCCGGGTAGCGGGCACGAAACTCGCCAACCAACGGGGTCAGCACGTGCAACACGACCGGCGTTGCGGCATCCACGCGCAACAGGCCCTGGGGCCGCTGGCGGCTCTCCATCAGCGCATTTTCCGCCGCGGCCATATCGCTCAGGACTTTCTGCACCTGGCGGAAATAGTTTTCTCCCTCCTGCGTCAGGCTTATCTGGCGGGTGGTGCGATTGAGCAGCGTGACCCCCAGCTTACTCTCCAGCTTTTTTACCGTGCGGCTGACCACCGAGTTCGCCTGTTCCAAGTGCTCCGCCGCACGGCTGAAGCTACCGCATTCCACCACGGTGACAAAGGTGATCAGTTCATCCGAATTTGCCTTCATTGTTGCTCCGTCAGCAAAATTTATTTGAAATTTTGAGCATTTTTATCATTTAAGCACAGGCAGATAATCACCGCTATCAACCCGAACGCTATTTTGGAGTTAGCAATGCCTCTCGCTTTACTTGCCTTGACCATCAGTGCCTATGCCATCGGCACCACGGAGTTTGTGATTGTCGGCTTGATCCCGACCATCGCCGAGCAGTTGAACGTCACCGTGCCGTCCGCAGGGCTGCTGGTGACCCTGTACGCCATTGGGGTGGCGATCGGTGCGCCGGTACTGACCGCTTTAACCGGCCGCGTGCCGCGCAAGATGCTGCTGGTGGGCCTGATGGTGCTGTTCACCCTTGGCAACCTGCTGGCCTGGCAGTCACCGAGCTATGAGTCACTGGTAGTTGCTCGTTTACTGACTGGCCTGGCGCACGGGGTGTTTTTCTCGGTGGGTTCGACGATTGCCACTAGCCTGGTAGCCAAAGAGAAGGCGGCAATGGCGATCGCCATCATGTTTGGTGGCTTGACCGTTGCGCTGGTGACCGGCGTGCCGTTAGGCACCTTTATCGGCCAGCACTTCGGCTGGCGTGAGACCTTCCTGGCGGTGTCGTTGATTGGCATGGTGGCGATTATTGCCAGCCTGATCCTGATCCCGAACAACATCAAGAACCAGGCCAGTGCCAGCATCCGCGATCAGCTGCAAGTGCTGACACACCCGCGCCTGCTGCTGATTTACGCCGTTACCGCGCTGGGCTACGGCGGGGTGTTCACGACCTTCACCTTCCTGGCACCGATGATGCAGGAGCTGGCTGGCTTTTCGGCTCCGGCCGTCAGTTGGATTTTGCTGGCCTATGGCATAGCGGTAGCCATCGGTAACATTTGGGGCGGCAAGCTGGCCGACCGTCATGGCGCGGTGCGGGCACTGAGCTTTATCTTTGCCGCGTTAGCCGCTTTGCTGTTGGTGTTTCAATTTACCGCCAGCCACAGCACCGCCGCGCTGCTGACTGTAGTGGTGATGGGGGTATTTGCCTTTGGCAATGTCCCAGGCTTGCAGGTTTATGTGGTGCAGAAGGCCGAGCAGTACACGCCGAACGCGGTGGACGTTGCTTCAGGCCTGAATATCGCGGCTTTTAACGTGGGGATAGCATTGGGCTCCGTGATTGGCGGGCAGACCGTGGCTTCGCTAGGGTTGGCACAAACGCCTTGGATCGGTGCGCTGATTGTCGTGGGGGCGTTTTTACTGATTGGCCTCAGTGGCCGCTTGGATAAACAACACCCACGGCAGTTCGCCTGATCCCATATTGCACCTTTCTTCTTGGCCCACATTAGGTGGGCCTTTTTGCACTCAGAGCGAACCTTTACAGACACATACACGGCATTGATTGAAATCGGCCCGCCTTGCCCCTATAACTGGATCTCTAAAAGCCATGTTGGCAGAGCCGCTCAGGCGTATACTGAATTGAGTCTTGGTAGCCAGGTTGCTATCAACGTGATTTTCATCCGAACGGGAAATAGGCGAATAACGTGCCGAAACGAACTTATGCAATGAGGTATGTTGCGGGCCAGCCAGTTGAACGGATTTTCCCTGGTGCCATCAATCAGCCGCTACCGCCCGGGGCCGCGTTGCCTACGTCTGGTGCGCTGCGGGTGATGGTATGGAATATTTTCAAACAGCAGCGTGCCGATTGGCTTTCGGTATTGAAAGACTTCGGTAAAGATGCGCAGCTGGTGCTATTGCAGGAGGCGCAGACCACGCCGGAATTGGTCAGCTTTGCCACCTCTAACTATCTGGCGGCCGATCAGGTGCCCGCCTTTGTGTTGCCGCAACACCCTTCCGGCGTGATGACGCTGGCGGCTGCACATCCGGTGTATTGTTGCCCGCTGCGCGAACGGGAGCCGCTGCTGCGTTTGGCCAAGTCGGCGTTGATCACCGTCTACCCTCTATTAGATGGCCAACTGTTAATGGTCGTGAATATCCACGCGGTGAACTTTAGCCTGGGAGTGGACGTTTACAGCAAGCAGCTTGGCCCGATTGGTGAGCAGATTGCCCTTCATCGGGGGCCGGTGATTATGGCGGGAGATTTTAACGCCTGGAGCCGCAAGCGCATCAACGCGCTGTATCAATTTGCCAGCGATATGGCGTTGCACGAGGTCAACTTCGCCGACGATCACCGCCGCAAAGCCTTTGGCCGCCCGTTGGATTTTATCTTTTACCGCAACCTGGGCGTTACAGAGGCCTCGGTGCTGGTGACTCAGGCCTCAGACCACAATCCGCTGCTGGTGGAGTTCCATTCGCAAACCGATCAACCGGTCTGGTAGCGAAATTTGACCAATAAAAAAGCATCCCGAGGGATGCTTTTTTTGTAGCGAAAACTTAGGTTTCCGGCGACGATTTGTTGCTGACAAACAGCGTCAGCTTCACACCAGGTTGCAAACTGCTGGCCTTGCCGATCGTTGAGTTCCAACGCATCACGTCGTTAATTTCGACGCCGTGACGACGTGCAATGCTGGATAGCGAATCACCTTTACGCACTTGGTAGGTAATGCTGCTGTTATCTTTGGCATTGCTGGCCACTTGCAGGGTTTGCCCAACTTTCAGCGTGCTCTTGCCACGCAAATTGTTCCAACTCTGCAAATCGCTGGTCTTAACGTTCAACCGTTTGGCGATGGTGGATAACGTATCGCCGGAGCGAACCTTATACGCACTTCCGCCTGACAGGCCGCTGTTCTTCGCCAACTGGGTGGTTGGTAATGTTGCAGCTATCTGTCCGTCGGCCAACGAGTCTTTCAACTGTGCGGCATTCTTTTTGGGAACCATGATGTAATGGGGCCCATTAGGTGCCGTAACGCCTTTCTTGTAGCCAGGGTTATAAGCCTTCATCTTGGTGAGAGAAAGCCCAGACATCTCTGCCGCCTGAGTCAGCTGGATCTGCTGCCCGACATCAATACGCGCCAGTGCACGGGTTTCGTCAGTTTTTGGCAACTTGACGCCGTACTTTTTGCTGTGCTTGATGATATCGCTCAGTGCCAGCATTTTCGGGACATAGATTGACGTTTCACGTGGAAGCGACAATGCCCAGAACTCGGTGGACTTACCCTGACGTTTATTCGCCTTGACCGCTTGCATGACTCGGCCTTCACCACTGTTATAGGCGGCGATGGTCAATAACCAGTCACCGTCAAACATGCGGTTCAAACGCTCCATCATGTTAAGCGCAGCGGTCGTCGAGGCCACAACATCACGGCGCCCGTCATACCACTGATTGTTTTTCAAACCATAATTGCGGCCCGTTTGCGGCACGATCTGCCATAGCCCTGCGGCATTGGCACTTGACGTGGCGTGAGGGTCAAAAGCGCTCTCCACTATGGGTAGCAGTACCAGTTCCATCGGCATATTGCGTTTCTTAATCTGCCCGACTATCCAGTACATGTACGGCTCTGCCCGTAGTGTTACATCGTGGAGATAGCTCTTACTTTTTAAATATTTTCTTTTCTGTTCACGGATCCGGTCGTTTTCCGGAACCTCCATCTTCAGCTCGTCGCTAATGAAGTTCCACAGGTTCTGCTGAGCGGCGCTACTGTTACTGTCTAGCCACCGTGCCGAACTCGCTGTGTACTCTCCTGCTTCACTTTCTTGACCTGCCGAAGACAGACTCTGTGCATGCTGCTTTGGGGCCGGTGCATCCTTCCAGGATGACTGGCAACCTACCAGCAAGACCGAGGCGAGAAGTATCGCTTTAGCCTTCATGTGTGTGTCAATATAGTTGCTTAAAAGACGAGCAAGGATACTTTGCTTCGCCAAAAAACACAACTAAAAGCTTAGAAGGCATCCTTGCGCAGGCGTAATTCGGAAAAAACCGAATGAAGCTGGCTTGGTGGTGAGTTAAAGCCTATTTCCTTTTGTAAATCAGTGTCATGACAGCGTAAAAATAGATTAATTTTACGCTCTAATTGCAACGTTGTGGGCAGGCTAGGCACTCCTTTTGCCCTTGATTGCTCAATTTGTTGCTGATATGTTTCAATTTGGCGGTCTTGCGGCAAAATTGTCCTGGCAAACTTAAGGTTTGAGAGCGTGTACTCGTGTGCGCAACAAATTAGGGTTTCGTCGGGAAGTTGCGCGAGCCGTTGAAATGAGTGGTACATTTGCTCTGCAGTCCCTTCAAAAAGCCGTCCGCAGCCCGCAGAAAAAAGCGTATCCCCACAGAAAAGATAAGGTGCACTGTAGAATGCCACGTGACCTAGGGTATGCCCGGGAACTGCGATGGTGGCGTAGCTACGCCCGCCAATTTCCAGGATATCGCCATCCTGAACCAACCGATTTGCTCCCTTATTAGCGGTTTCCTGAGGGCCATACACCGGCAGATCCGGATATTGCGCAACGATTTCCGCTACGCCGCCGACGTGGTCGTGGTGGTGGTGGGTTAATAATATGGCCTCGGGGGTGAGTTGCCGCTGGGACAACGCCGCCAATACCGGGCCAGCTTCGCCGGGATCGACGATCACGCAGCGCCCTTGCTGGTTAGCCAATAACCAAATGTAATTGTCCTGAAAAGCGGGAATGCTGATAAGATTCATGGAACACCTCTCGTTGGCAACGGCTTGAAAGAGATACTAAACCATGAAACCAGCCCAGACTCTAGAAAAGCTCACTAGCCCCTACTCCTGGGCCGGGTTGCCGTGGGGGGAATACTATCGTGAAGCGTTGGAGCAGCAGTTGCAGCCCTGGTGGCCCAAGATGTTTGGTTTCCATCTGTTGAAGATCGGCAATCTCAGCGCCGAGTTGGATAGCGAAAAGTGCGCCATCTCGCATCAGGTTAACGTGGGATTGGCCGGGGACAACCTGCATGTGCAGGCCGATCCTTATCAGTTGCCCTTTGCGGCCAAGTCCGTCGATGCCTGCCTATTGGCCCATACGCTCTCTTATGCCGATGACCCACACCGTATGTTGCGTGAGGTCGATCGCGTCATGATTGACGATGGTTGGTTGGTGATCAGCAGTTTCAACCCTTTTAGCCTGCTAGGCTTGGGGAAGCTGATCCCCCGGTTGCGCAAACGCCAGCCTTACGTCAGCCGGATGTTTACCCAGATGCGCCTGCTGGACTGGTTCAGCCTGCTCAATTATGAGGTGTTGGATCAGACGCGCTTCCACGTGTTGCCTTGGCAGCGCAAGGGAGGGACTTTCTTGAGTACGCATTTACCGGCGCTTGGCTGTATGAGCGTGATTGTAGCCCGCAAGCGAACCTTGCCGCTGACGCCAACGCCGATGAAAGTGGGGGCAAGAAAGCACTCACTCAGCCGCGCAGTGGGCGCGACCAAGAGTTATCGCAAACTGCCTTAAGCTTCGGGCTTGTAGCCAACGTCGTCCTGCGTCGGGCTGCCAGCTGCATCGCGTGCCAGCACGTCGCAACGTTCGTTTTCCGGATGCCCGGCATGGCCTTTGACCCATTCCCAACGGATCGTGTGGCGGGCAATCGCCAGATCCAGGCGCTGCCAGAGATCGACGTTCTTCACCGGTTTTTTGTCGGCGGTTTTCCAGCCGCGCTTTTTCCAGTTGTGGATCCAACTGGTGATCCCCTGGCGTACGTATTGGCTATCGGTGCTCAACACCACTTCGCAGGGGGTGGTCAAGGCTTCGAGCGCCACAATGGCGGCCATCAGCTCCATGCGGTTATTGGTCGTCAGGTAATAACCCGCGCTGAACAGTTTCTCGTGCTGTTTATAACGCAAAATTGCGCCGTAACCGCCGGGGCCTGGATTACCAAGGCAAGAGCCGTCGGTGAAAATTTCTACCTGTTTAAGCATCTCTGGTAGACTCTTCCTATCAGTTTTATAAAAACCAAGTCTGACATAAACCAGCGCCATGAGCACAGCATTATGATCTCTACACCAACCAGACAGATCGTTCTCGATACCGAAACCACCGGTATGAACAAGCTAGGGGTTCACTACGAAGGTCACCGTATCATTGAGATCGGGGCCGTTGAGGTGATCAACCGCCGCCTGACCGGGCGCCACTTCCACGTTTACGTCAAGCCGGATCGGCTGGTGGATCCGGAAGCCTACGGCGTACACGGTATCAGCGATGAGTTCCTGGCGGATAAGCCTACTTTCGATCAGATCGCCGCTGAATTTATCGACTTTATCCGTGGTGGCGAATTAGTCATTCATAACGCCGCGTTCGATATCGGCTTTATGGATCACGAGTTCCGCATGTTGCAGCGAGATATTCCTAAGACGGATACCTTCTGCACCATCACCGACAGCCTGTTGATGGCGCGCCGCCTGTTCCCAGGCAAGCGTAACAACCTCGATGCGTTGTGCAACCGCTACGAGATAGACAACACCAAGCGAACGCTGCACGGCGCTTTGCTCGATGCCGAGATCCTGGCGGAAGTCTATCTGGCGATGACCGGTGGCCAGACCTCGATGGCTTTCCAGATGGAAGGGGACACCCAGCAGACGGATTCTGCCCAGGATATCCAGCGCATCCAACGCCCGGCAACGGCGATGAAAGTGATCTATGCCAGTGACGCAGAACTGCAGGCTCACGAATCACGTCTGGATCTGGTGCAAAAAAAGGGCGGTAGCTGTCTGTGGCGTGGTGGCGCAGCAGCCGAATAACGGTTTCGCAGGATAGAAATAACGCTTAGAGCCGATCCAGATAGGATTCTATTCCATATAATAAGTCCACAGGCAAAGAGCAGCATACTCAGATAGTTTTGGGCTTTTTCTTCCTGCGGACTACCTATTCAGCTAACTATGCGCACGTTCGACTACTCAACATCAGGCTCTCCTGGTCACGCCTTTTTTCACCGCATCTGACTCCAGTTCCCTGCATTGAATATGGGGAGCTTAACGTCGCCTTTCTAACTCTTCTTCTAACCATTCACTATATAACTGTTTTCAAAACAAAAAAATAATCGAGCATCGGTTTTCCCTGTCTGACGGGGCATTCCACTGGTAACCTTTTAGCAATATAAAGAAAATGCTATTCATAGCAACTCGATTATCGACCTGATGACGATGCTGCCCAGGGGGGATGAATCAGATGAATGCGGAGTAATGACTCCATTTTATCTTAATGTAGCTTTCACTCTGTTATCCGGAATACTCCGGCATCAGCATCCTTTTCAGGATCCCTTCGCGTGAGAAGATTATTTGTGCTGATCTATTACATAAATAATGTGACTGCGGTCGAGGCATTCCCACAACCATCGGGAAATTTTGGGAACTTCAGTAGGTGGTGTTTATTACACAAAGCATGTGCTATGACGGACTGCGGCGTAATAAAATCAAGGTGCAGCTCATATCGAGAATTCGCACAGGTGACTGGCCAGATGAGTATATCGGACGAAGTCAGGTAGTAGCGAGGTAATGACTAACGGGAAGTTAACCGTGCCTGAAAAAATGGCGCGTGAATATATGCTGTAAGCTACATAAATTTACTGATGTTCTATTTAAATTACATTTGTTCAACAAAGACGTTTCGAAAGTGTTTAATTTAATGCTGTTAACTTTTACTCATTGGTGTTTATGCTGCTGGTGTTGACGTCATAGTTGTTATAGAGACAATAATAACTCATTTTATTTAAAACTGATAGGTGTGGTGTTTTATGTTTACTATTTCTTCGTGATTCTTTCAAGTTAAGGGGGCGGGGAAAAGAATTTTTAATTCAATGATAGTGAAAGCGTATGCAGGATTAGCGATGAGCAAGTGGGTTAACTAGGATCATAGGTGAGATAGGTTGATTTTTTTACCTATTAATTAATAATAATTGATTACCAATGCCTATCGCTGGTCGTTGGTGATTTTCGCCAGCGTTTTGTAACGCTGACAAGGTGCGTAAGAAAAATCTTATTGTATCACTTTAAATTATTAAAGTGAGTTAGATGCTATGCAGTGCCTAGATACGCATTATTAGAAATGTCTTAGTGATGATGAGTGGGGTATGAGTTTGACAAATTGATGTTATCTTTTCTGAATTAAATTGAGAGGAGTGAATTATAGTGATCGGCTTTTTTACGCGTCTTGCTATTTTTTCAAATGGTTGATAGAAATATCTGCTTGGAAGTCGATAAATGTTTGAAATGGATTGAATGTATGCGGGCGTGTGGAAATATATTGTTTTCTTTTTATTGTGATAATCTTTTTTTTAAAATGGGACTGTATGAATTATTAGATGGCGTTTATTACGAGTCAAAATATAATTGTGAAAATGAAAAGAATCACCAATATAAAGTTAGTGGTGATGATTACTATTTGATTGATATTGTTGTGTTATCTTCGAAAAGTATTTATGAAGATTTACCAAAAAGGGATAAAATGTTTGTTGATGATGGCAATGGTGTGATTGTTTTTTGCTCAGAAAAGATGAAGCATGTCATCAGAGGTTTGAGTGGTTATGAGCACGCATTCTTCTTTACAGAGAGTTTGAGTATGTTTGAGGTGAAAGGTGCATTTAGGGATATAATATTCGGTGGGAGTGATAGCCGCAAGCGAATCTTTGAAAGAATAACTGTTGATAGACTGACTGATAGAGAAAGGTTGGTGTCAGAACTTATAAAAAAAGGAAAGAGCCAACAGCAAATAAGTAAAATCACTGGCGTTAATGTCAAGACGGTTAGCTCGCACTTGCGTTCTGCCATGATTAAGTACCACGTAAACAATGTATTGGAGTATATAGTGAAACTTTCACATGACAAAGATATGTAATTTAGCTAGTTACAACCCAATATCATGCTTTCTATGCTTTTAAAATTACGTTCCATGTACTTGCTTGGTAGTTGTTAATTGTATTTAAAATACCCCCTAATATATTTCTGTGAGAAGCAAGAGAAATATTAATCCAGTTATTGGTGTTCTATTTTTATAGGGGGGTATATGTTGATGTGATTATACCCATAAAAACAATCAGATAGGGGACGATGCTTAAAGAAGGATCGCTGCTATAGGGCTTGTTTTACAATTCTTTTAGTTAAAGAGTGGGTGGTGTTTTATTCTAAAGATGTCCATGTTTTCTGTGCACTTCATAGTGATATTATCCACGTAATGTGGAGACAGCACTAAGCAAGGTTCCGGTTTTCAAACTTTTTCGGGCTAAGTCCAACACAGACACTGTGGTGATGCCAGAGATTGTAATCGCACTCGATATAATTAATCCCCCATTTCCATTATTCCCCGGCTGGCAACGTGCTCGCCGTGGGTACATTCCATCTTTAGCAAGTGGAAGGAATTTTCCGCTCAGGTATTGTTTTAACAACAGTCTTTTGCGCTCGTACTGCCATGCATTCAGTAAGTCCAGGTGATCTGCTGAACAGTACTGGCCGCCTCTGCAGTATGAACGACGACATCGACCAGCCGATGGCGATCCGCGAACAGGTCAATGACCTCTGCCAGGTAAAGCTAGCCTCAACAGTGCAAGGGTAGATGACATTCAGATCCTGATTTTGACCAAAAAGTCGATTTATTCAACAAAGCCAGTGCCAACCATCTAAGCAAACGATCTGTGTGCAAAGCCAAGTGTGTAAAAGCAACATAATCTTTACAATGTCGAGCATGCAGCACTTGTCTCATAATTTTACAAAATTTTAAATTAAATTTTGTGGCTGAAAAAATGGGATATGTCTCAATTTCGCAAATCATGCTCCAATGGAATTATCCTATTTTATTATTTAAGCGTCACGAGTGTGGGTGTGTTTAAAATGTATTAACTTAGGATTTTCTTAAAATCGACAGATCTTCTAGATGTTGTTAAATAAGATTATCCTGAGATGCTTTTTGTGTGTATTGAAAATCACAGTTGGCGCCCTGTTGCCATTGATTTTTTCGTCAGATATGATTATCTCATTCCTGTGGGATGCTACTTATGTAATGAGCATGTATTTCGAAACTTAAGCCTAGAATCGATATTAGTTACAGCCGGAGAGTAGGGGGGACGTATCTTTCTTTTGATGGATATGTCTTAAAATATTGAATGTTAATTTGTATGTGAGGGGGGAATAGTCCTGGGGATTTAGTGGGATAATCAATGACATCTTGGATGAGAGTAGTCATTAACTATCTTAAAAAGATAGGTCAGATAGTAATATCTATTATATAAGGATTGTATATGAAACTTAACAAGAAAAAAGCTGTGTTCGCTATTTTAGCATCACTTGTTATTTCTAATTTTGCATACGCAGAAGAAGAAGCCGTGCCCGCGCCACTGGCACCGCTGACAGTTAACGGCGGTAAAGTAACTTTTAATGGTGAAGTAACATCAGGTGCCTGTGCTGTATCAGGAACAGATACCGATAAAATTGTTACTTTAGATACCGTTCGAGCCGCTTCTTTTACGGCTGCAGATCAAGCAGGCAATGCTAAGAAAGCTTTTGAACTTAACCTGGTAGATTGCGACTCGTCTATTCGTAAAACAGTGCAGGTTACATTCAGTGGTCAAGCTATCGACGGGCATCCTAACCTACTGGAAAATACTGCAGGTGCAGGATCTGCAAAGAATGTGGGTCTTCAGTTGTTTGGGCCAGATGGTGCGGTGTTGAATCTGGGTGAATTAAGCTCAAAAATAAATTTAAGCGAAGCAACAACGATCCCTCTTTCTGTTGATTATATGTCGACAGGTGCATCAGTGACTGCCGGTAAAGTTCAATCCGTAGCTAATTTCCAGTTGACCTATAACTAAGCTATTTCACTATAAAAATGATTGGCTGAGGAAAAACAGCCAATCATTTCTTATTGGAAAGGAATTCTCAATGTTCAAAAAAACTATTTTTATTTCTTTTTTTTTATGCCAGCAAGCTTATGCAGGTGGTGTTTCACTTGGGGCTACACGCCTAGTTTATCCTACATCAAAGGAACAGGTGACGTTAAAAATATATAATACAGATGAAAATGGTAATTATCTTGTCCAGTCTTGGATATCCGAAGAAAACAATGAGAAAAGTAAAGACTTTATTATTACGCCGCCACTTTTTGTTATTAAATCAGGAAGCGATAATTTATTGAAGGTTGTTTTCTCTGGTGATAAAGATAGCTTGCCGAAAGATAGAGAAAAATTGTTTTTTTTGAACGCCAAGGTGATCCCGTCTCTTTCAGAAAAGGAGCAAAAAATTGACAATGCGTTGTTAATATCGACAACCACTAAAATAAAAGTATTTGTCAGGCCAGACTCAATAAAAGAGGATCCATTTGAGTCTTACAAGTTGCTAAAGTGCAGTTATGATTCTGGAAAAATAAAAGTTATTAATCCTTCGCCATTTTACATGAATTTGGTATCTCTTTCTGTCAATGGGAAAGAAATATCGGGGGCGGAAACAATATCACCAATGTCATCGGTATATATAGATGGAGGCTCAAAAGGAAGCTACTTATCTTTTAATTTTATTAATGACTATGGTGTGCAGATAAAAGACAGACGGTGTCATTTATAATCAGTGTTTGGAGTTCTTATGCGAGTAGTTAAAGGATTTTTCTTATTTTTTTTATGCTGTAATATTAAAAACGCATTCGCAGAAGATTATTTTAATCCGCAGTTTTTAGGAAGTGACGTTGCCTCGCTTGAAGATTTATCATATTTGAACTCTGGAAGTAAATTGTCACCAGGGGACTACTACTTATATCTTTATTCAGGTGAAGATTTTCTTAAAAATGTTAAAGTGAAATTCGCAACTGTGAAGGGAACGGTCCGCCCCTGCTTTACGAAACCAATCATTGATGATATCCCCTTTAATGAAGAGGTAAAAAAACATTTTCAGTCCCTATCGATAGAGGGTGGTGATTGTATAGATATCGCAAAGCATATTAAGGATTTTGACTACGATGTCGATCTCACGAAATTAATTCTTCGCCTTTCAATTCCTCAAATCTATTTAGACTCAACTCGGTCAACTATGGCGCCAGAAAAAGAGTGGAATGATGGCATTGTTGCTTTTCTAATGAATTATAATTTTAACGGTTCGTATTCCAAAAATAAAAATATCGGTAACTACTCGTCAAATTATCTTAATCTGAACAACAGAGTCAATTTTGGTGCGTGGAGGTTAAATGCTAACGCCTATTTTAATGAAAGTAAAGCAGGATCTAATAGTCATTATGATATTAATACCAACGGCATTTATCTGTCTAGAAAAATAAACTCTTTGAAAAGTGAGTTATCGATAGGGCAAAGCAGTATTGGTTCTAATTTATTTGATGCCAATGCCTACATTGGGATGACATTAGCTACATCAAATGAAATGCTACCGGACAGTGACAGAGGGTATAGCCCGTCGATCAGAGGAATCGCGGAGTCTCGATCCAAACTTACGGTAAGGCAAAACAACAATATTGTTTACCAAACGTACGTTAATCCAGGTCCTTATAATATTGACAACCTTAATTCGGTCGGTACCAGTGGTGACTACGAGGTTGAGTTAACCTCTGCAGAAGGCGTGGTAAAAAAATTTTCGGTACCCTACTCTTCACTCCCTAATCTGCTCCGGCTAGGGAAATACAATTACGCCCTAACATTAGGTAAGCTGGATTTAAACTCTGTTGATAATGTTAATTTTTTTCAGAGTACCATAGCCGTTGGTATTCCTTTCGAATCGACGTTGTTTTTTGGCTCGCAAATCTCCGCAAATTACACTTCTGCGGGTATTGGCGTGGGTAAAAATTTCGGTGATTTTGGTGCATTATCCGTTGATGCTCTTCATGCTATTTCTAAAATTGACAATGATAAACTTTCAGGTGAATCTTATCGTGTGCTCTATTCGAAATCATTCAATGAAACCGGAACGAATCTTCAGTTGACAGGATACCGTTATTCAACTTCTGACTACTATTCATTGAGTGAGGCTTCAAACAGAAATGATATGTCTGACACTGGCTTCGATAATTATTATTTTGGCCGCAGAAAAGATAGCTTTCAGCTTAACGTATCACAGAGTTTAAATGATTATGGCCAGTTCTATGTGTGGGGGAATTTTAACTCATATTGGGGAAGTGACACTAAAAGCAAAAATATCCAGTTTGGCTGGAATAAAAACTTCCCGCAAATTAATAATTTGGTTCTTTCCGCTAGTTACAGTAAAAAAACGTATGGCAACATCAATGATGATGTTTTTTATTTGTCCTTTAGCATGCCGTTAACAAATAGAACAAGCAAAAATACAATGTACGTTTCAAACAGTACAACATACAGTAAATCTGACTACAATAATGCAACTAGTCTGTATGGTAATATGTTGGATAATAGGCTTGATTTTAACATTTATCAAACGGTCAATAAAAAGTTATCTTATAATAATACAAGTATGAATGTGAACTACAAGGCGAATTCGGCTACTTTGCATGCTGGTTCCTCGTATTCAGAACAATCAAAGCAAATCGATTATGGTGCGAGTGGTGGTGTCTTACTTCATAAAGATGGCATCGTTTTGACTCGAGAAGCTACCGACACCGCGATCCTGGTTGAAGCTAAAGGAGCTGAAGGTGCCAGGGTAAGCCGGGCTGGCGAAAATATTACTATTAATAAAGGCGGTTATGCGTTGATTCCTTACGCTACTCCTTATCACTATAATGATATTGAGTTAGATCCATCTACTTTTTCTAATAGTTATGATGTGGATGATAAAATATCAAAAGTGGCTCCAACCAGAGGAGCTATCAGTAAAGTTACTTTTGATGTAAAAAGAGGCTATAGTTTCCTTGTTTCTGTCAGGTATAAGAATAAGCCTATTAAGTTTGGCACGCTAGTTAAAAATGATGAATATAATAATGTTGCCATAGCAGATGATGACGGTACTGTGTATTTAACCGGCGTGAAAAAAAATTCTTCCTACACTGTAGCATGGGACGAGAAAAATACATGTCGTTTTCTTATCAATTATGAAGATGGATCCTGGTTAAAGACTGTAAATAAAAAACAAGTCGATTGTTTGTAAACCCACTGCAGAGGAAAAAATGAAAAAAATATACCAAATATTTATCTTTTTTTTTAGTCAGTTATGCTCTGCAGCGTATGCTGAAGATGTTACTGTGCAAATAAATGGGGCCATTTTAGCACAGAGTTGCAATGTAAAAAGCAGTGACCTGACTAAAAATGTCATATTTGATGATATCAACCCTAAAGAGTTAGCTTCATTAGGCTCTACAACGGCATCGACAAAAGTGTCGATCGGTCTAGAGAACTGTACAGGTAATATCACCGATATGTCTTATATGTTTTCCGGTAGTGGAGATGACAGCAATCCCAGTCTGCTAAAGGTCATTGGTAAACCCGGCACGTCATCTGAAGGTGTTGCGACCGGATTAGCGATTGAAATTCTGGATATGAATAAAAAATCCGTGCCGTTGAATCAAAAGCAAGCTTTTGGCCAGCGAGTGACGACATCAACCTATAATTTCAACTTCTATCTGAGATATAAATCCACCAGTCCGACGATAGGGGCAGGAGATGCGTCATCTTTACTTTATCTGGATCTTTATTATGAATAGAATATTTCTACGTATTATATTGTTAATGTTGAGTTTTATATCTGCTCACTCCTTTGCTGAACAAGTGGAAATTACTATCACAGCAAAAGTAATAGCTAAAACCTGCACTATTTCATCAGGATCGTCAGATTTTCTGGTGACCCTTACCCCTGGAAACTTTCGCGACGCTGCGATTGGGGTGCCATTTTCTGATTCCTCTTTCAAAATTGATCTGGAAGATTGCTCCTCAAATATAAATACGGCACACGTTACATTTAGCGCAGAAAGCGATCCGTTCATGCCTAATTTGTTAAAAATAGCCAGTGATGCGGATTCAGACGCTACCGGGGTGGCCATTGGGCTCTACGATAGCAACAAAAAAAATATTGATATCAGAAGTAATTCCACTGATTTTATTATTAATCATGCAAGTGCAATAAATTCTTTGCATTTTTCGGCAGCCTATCTAAAAACCAACGATAAGGCATTGCCAGGAAAGGTGAAAAGCTTTGCCTATTTTGAGATCTCTTATGATTAAGTTTTTATTGTGTTTGTTTGTATTTATTATTCCTGGCTCTTGTCTGGCAGGTGTATCGGTGGTGGGTACGCGTTTCTTTATTGATGATTCAACCAAGGCATTGAATGTTAAGGTTTTAAATGATGGTGAGAGTGACTATCTGGTTAAGACCAAGGTCAACAATGATGGGTTTATTATATCACCGCCGCTGTTCATTTTGCCTAAAAATAAAAGTAATATAATTACTATTATTCCTGATGAAAAAATCAAGGCTAATAAAGATGGGGTTTATTCCTTAACTATCACTACGATACCAAAATCAGAGGTAAATCCTAATAATAATGTAGTGTCTCTTGCTATTAGATCACATTTCAACCTCATCTATAAGCATGGAGCGCCAACGGAAAAGGATTATAACGAAATGACATTGACACGTTCTCAGGTTGGGAAGTGGTCATTAGTTAATCCAACTAATTTCGCGTTCATGGTATTATTATCAAACAGGTTTTATCATCATTCTGGCGGTGCGAAACTGTTAGGGCCCGGCCAAAGTATTTCTGTTGATGAACATTGCTCAAAAGACTCTTGTTCTCTGTGGTTAAGTATCTTTGGCGATGAAAGTTATGTTGTTAAAAAATTACATTTAGTTCATGGTTAAGAGGTTTTTTATGAAGTTAATTATGTCGCCTTGTGTTCTGCTATTAACTTTCAATCTTGGGTTATCCACTGCGTGGGCGATTCCTGATACTGAAAAAATAAATAGTTTCACTTCTAATAGTCTCAGAATAACTGGGCCTGCGGATGCTCCGGATAAAACATTTGGTAAACTAGTTGTAACAACTGGAAGTGCTTGGTATCAGATATGCGATAATCGTAATATATCATATGATTTGGCGAAAATTGAGTATACTCCACTTGCAGTCTGGACTGGTAACTCGTTCCAGACTACTAGCCCTACTTCAACGGTATACCTATTCGAAAGTGGAGTTACAGGATTGAATTATGCCCCAAGAATACGTGGGGACGCGTTTAATTCTGGTATTACCGGCGTGGGAACGTTTAATCCGGCGCCGCATGAACCTATGGTTGTATGGACAGGATTTTTTTCTAATGAGAATAGAATATCATTAGGATTTGACGCTTTTAGTCAGATCTATGTGTATAGAGGAGCTGAACGATTACAAAATGCTAAGATAGTACCAAAGCAGCCGCTGTTTAGATATATCTGCTACGATAAAAACAATGTGCCACAGGAAACATCCACGATCATAGCTGGTAATCTTTACATTTATGTTGATGTAGCTAGCTGTACGCCTGATGCTAAAGCAGCAGTGGTTAATATGGATAGCATCCCTGTGGCAAATATTGAAAATGCTGCTTCTTCGTCTTTGATCGGTACTAAACAGCAGACTTTTTCGCTTAAGTGCGATCCGAATATTAAGGTCTCTTACTCAGTGGTTGATTTGAACGATCGGACAAATAATACCAACACATCGACCCTGACGTCAGACTCTACGGCGGCAGGCGTTGGCTATGCAATAACGTCACCTAGCGGAGCGAGACTGCAATTTGGACCTGATGGTTCCGCTATGGGTATCCCTGGTCAGATTAAGTATTTTCTTGGTAATTCAGGAACCGCAGCAGCAAACAATCCTTTGTCATTTCAGTTAGGGTTTAGCTATGTGCGTAAACCGGAAGAACTGATAAAGACAGGCGCTGCTAAATCGTTGATAGGTATAACCTATTCATACCAGTAGAATGACGATATATATTCTAACTGTATTACAAATTATCTTAATGCGTTGTACGTGGTTTTAACAGTCAACGCATTATCGACTTGAAGACTATGCCTTCCCAAGGGGGGATGGGTCAGATGAACGGGGGGCAATTGCTCCATTTTTGCCCATAAGGCATCAGAAACTAACCCACTATCTTTCATATTTTCTGTGGGCATCCATTTCAACGGTATTAACTTGACTTATAGACCCCCACTATTGGGGAGGTTCTTAACCTGCATAATCAACGCGCGTTCGTTGAAAAATTGTGCAAACGACTCTTTTTATAAGAAAAGACGTTGACGGAATGGCGAGGCAACCGTAATATTCGCCTCGTTCCCCCGCAAGAGGGAACGTTGCGGAGCGGTAGTTCAGTTGGTTAGAATACCTGCCTGTCACGCAGGGGGTCGCGGGTTCGAGCCCCGTCCGTTCCGCCAACATTCAGAAGCCCTGAGTTAGCAATAACTCAGGGCTTCGTCTTTTCTATTGTGCCATCTTCAATCCTTCCTCCCCTCGTTGGCTTTTGCTGAAAATACAGCAAAGATATTTCATTTTTTATTGATAATGATTACTATTTCCATTAATGGGTGGGCTACTCATCCTGTCAGATCGAACAAACTCTTCTTTTTATTTTCAGTGCTGAGCATGTCGTGAGCCATACATCGTTCTCTGGGATGAAGCAGGGCGTTCACCGGGTGGTGAATACAACGTCGCTGTTTCACAACACTGAAAAACTGAAAAGGGATGGAACATGTTGGAAACCGTTCAGTCAGTCCGTTGGTTGCCGCTGACACCGGCACAGTTTGATTTTTGGGAGGAGTTTAGCTTTCATCCGCATCAGCCCGTCTCTACCGTCGCCCACCGCATCACGCTACGCGGCGAGCTTGATGAACCTGCGTTGTTGGCGGCGTTGGAGCAGGTTGTTGCTGAAACCGATGTTTTTACCATCCAGTTTCAACTGGCTGACAATGACGAGCTACCGTTGCAGCGCTGCAATCCCCAACGGCGTCCTCGGGTACGCCTGATTGAGTTACAACAGACCGACGTTGCCGAATCGATAATGCAGGCCGACATCGAGCGCCAGCTCAATTTACTGAGCCAGCCTTTGGCGGTCGTCTGGTTGATCCGCTTTTCACCTTCGCATTACACCGTTTATATTCGGGCGCATCACATCATTATTGATGGTTTCGGCATGGCGCTGATCGAACATCGCCTCGCTGAGCTTTATCGCGCCCGCCTGCAAAAAACCACCGCTAGCCAACCTTTCCATGCATTTTATGATTTTCTGGCTGAAGAGCAGCACTACGCCAGTAGCGAAAAATCGCGGCAGGATGCCGAGTATTGGCGCCGGTATGTTACCGATGGGCCTTCGCTCCCGGTTCTGCAAAAGGGAGGGGAGGACTACGGTGCGGAGTGTCTACACAGCGAAGCGGTACTGCCTGAACATTTTAGCCAGCAGTTGAGCGCCTTTTCCGAGCGCTGTGGTACAGGTTGGCCGGATTTGCTATTGGCACTTTCCGCTGCCTGGCTGACGTTTCGGCTTTATGGGGAGAATAAGGCTGAGATACAGCCAATCTGGGTGCCCGTCATGAACCGCCGTGGCAGGGTGGCCGCCAGCGTCCCGGCGTTGGCGGTGAATATTCTGCCGTTGTTTGTTCATGTCGAACCACAGGAGAAGGTTGTGGACTACGTCAAACGCACCGCGAAAACGTTACGCGATCTGCGTGCTCACGGGCGTTATCGCATTGAGACCCTGGCCGCCGATCAAGGGTTGGGAAAAGGAACTCGTTACTTTTTCTCTCCGTTGATCAACGTACTTCCCTTCGATCCTCCGCTGTTTGCAGGCTGTGAAGCAGAGCGCGAAGTCATGGCGAGCGGCCCAGGGGATGGCTTTAACATTACCTGGCGTGGCCGAACGGATGCTAGCGAACTGCATATCGATATTGACGCCGATCCTGCGATGTATGCTTCCCTGAACGTCGAGGAGATGTTCACCCACCTGCACAGCTTCCTGAGTAGGGCGATGATGCCCGAAGCGTGGCAGCAGCCGGTTTACCCACTGCTAAACCAGTAAGATCTTCCGCCAACGGGCTGGCCCGCTGGCGGAGATTGGCTTTTTATTGCAGCAGAGAGCAAACCTCTTCGGCGTTTTTGCACTTAATCAAGGCCGCTGCTGGCAGTGAAACGCCGAGTTCCACGCTGATCCTCTCCCTCAGCGTTGGCATATGGCTGAGTTTCAGACCCATGGCAAGAAACGGGGTCTGCGGATGCCATTCAGGCCGCAGCGGCTGACCCATTACGGCGCAGTAGATTGCCAGCACCGTTTGTTGAGGTGTCACCGGGGCGGCGAGCGTTGCCGAATGAGATTGCTCCAGCTCGGTACGCAGCGCATGGCGATCGATTTTGCCATTTGCCGAGAGGGGAAAGCGGGTTTGCACTATGAAGCGGCCAGGAATGTGAGTACAGGGCAAATAGCGCTGCGCGAAGATACGCAGCTCCGACGTGCTCGGCGGGACTTGATTAGCGGACAGATAGACCGCACCCAGCGACTTTTCTGACGTATCGTCCACCGCGTAGTCGAGCACCACAATATCCTCGATGGCTGGATGCTGGCGCAACGCCTCCTCGATTTCCGGCAGTGAAACCCGTACGCCGCGAATTTTAACGTAGCCATTAATGCGGTTGGCAAACATGATGACGCCGTCATGCCGGTAATAGCCAATGTCTCCGGTACGGAACGCTCGCTCGCTAATGCCATCTGGAGTCATCACGTCAACAAAGTCGTGCTGCACCAACGCCCCATGTTCCAGATAGCCACAGGCCAGATTGGCCCCGGCAGTGTGGATGCGCCCAGCAACGCCGCAAGGGCAATGTTCACCGCTGTCATGACAGATAAAATACTGAGTGCCAGCCAGCGGCTTACCATAGGGAATTTGCGCCGTGTCGCTAGCGGTGATCTCGTGCCAGATGCTCCAGATAGTCGTTTCCGTCGGGCCGCCGAGTGATATCAACCGCAGTTGAGGATGCCTTGAACGCAATAACCGGATGGTGGCGGGCTTAATGTAATCGCCGCCCTGGGCCACTAGCCGCAGGGAGGAGAGCTGTTCTGGCGTTGCGCAGTCCAGCAACATTTCCAGGATCGCTGGCACAGAGCACCACAGCGTGATCCGGTGTTGTGCCACCAGGCGGCCCCAACTGATGGCGTCTTTTTCCTCATGCCTGGCTGGCAGCACCAGCGTTGTGCCCACGCTGAGTGAGGCAAACACGTCAAACACCGACATATCGTGGTGCAGCGGCGTCACCGAGATAAAGACATCTCGCTCGGTGATCTGCCAGTGAGCGAGGGTTTGCCCAATCACGTTGGCCGTTGCCCGATTATTCAGCACGACGCATTTCGGTTTGCCCGTGGTGCCGGAGGTATATAGATAATAGGCGGGGTGGGAGCTGTCGCTTCGAGCGTCAAAACGAGGTGGGCTGACGTTGATGGATTTGAGCGCATCAGGCGTGACCGAGCCTGGGATTACGGCGTCTTCATCGCATATCACCAGCTTGGGTTGGCAATTTTCCAGTAAATACGCCGTCCGTGCCGTAGGAGAATTAATATCTATCGGCACCCGGATAATCCCTAACAGGGAGCAGGCTAGTGAGATAGCGATATGCTCCAGGTTGCGTGGAAGATAAATGGCCACCACGCTCCCCGGCTCCAACTGGCGCTCGAGCAGTCCGTTGGCCATGCTGGCGACGAGCTCACCCAGCGCCTGCCAGCGCAATTGTTGTTCGCCGCAGATAACGGCCACCCCATCACGAGAGCCGGAAAACAGATTTTTTGCGATGTGGCCCAGAAAATCGTTGCTCACGGCGGCGCTGGCGGGAGTGTTTGCCCGGTAATGCGGGTAATTCATCGTTTCGTGGACGGGGATATCCAGCGAGCCCTGAGAGACTATATGCTGCATGCGCTGGTAGATTGCGCTCAATATAGCGCTGACCTGTTCGGGCGCGAGAGCCTGCTCAACATAGTCGGCAATCATCAGTAAATTGCGCTGCTCATCGTACATTAGGCGAATATCCAACGCGACCTGCGGCGTTTGGGTCAGACCGCTTTCGGCACGGATTGGCGCGTTGGCCGGTAGCGTTTCCCAGCTCAGGCAGTTGGTCAGGATCACCGGCAGCGCGGGGGCACGCGCGGTTCGCGGTGACAGCTGGCGAGCCAGATCCACACCTGACCAGGCAAGGTTTTGCAATCCGCCAAGAATGTCTTCCTGCAGACGTTGGGCATTCTCGCCTAACGGCCGACAATGTCGGACGTAGTGAATGGCAATAAATGTCGAACGATTGGTGGGTTGCCCCTCTTTGGCCGCGAAGGCAACGGGGATGCCTACCGTGAGCGCTTCATCTTCCGACCAGAGCGCCAACGTGTCGAGCACGATAGCCGACAGAGTGGTGTTGGCAAACAGTCCCCGAGATGTGCCAAGGCGGGTGAGCTGCTTCAGGTGGCTGGCATCCAGAATTTGTTGTTCACGCCGCCAGCGGGGATGCACGATCTCGCCCAAAGGTTGCTGCCAGGGAAGCCGGGAAGGGGTAACGACCTGCGCCAGCTTGTCTTGCCACCAGGCTTTTGCCCGTTCCCGTTCTTTTTCATCTGCTTCGTTCGGTGTTGCGTCATGTTCAAGTGCGGCAAGCGGCTGTTCATCAAATAGCCGGGCGACGATATGCGAGATCCCTTGGCCGTCGAGGATCAGCGCATCAAAGCTGGTGAAAATCTGGTACTCGGTGGCGCCAGGCAAGGTAATCAGAATGATCCGCCAAGGAGGTGACGACGGATCGTGGCGGCTCTGTTGGTAATGCTGCCGCAGCTGTTGCACTTTTTTAGCCGCGTCTGCTTCACTGGCATCGCGCAGGTCGATCTCTTCCAGGTGAGGTTCCAGCTCAGGCAGAATGTGCTGCTGCTGTGTTTCCTCGTCGATCCAGGTGCGTAACGCGGCGAAGTGATTAACCAACTCTGCCAGCCGACGGCGGAAGTGCGCAGGATCGATGACCCCCCTAAAGGTCCTGAAATCGTGCATGGCAACGCCACCGAGCGGCCATTGCTCGCCGCTTCCCAGCAGATAAGCCTGCTGGAGCGACGTTAATGGTTTCCCCATTCGCTTCTCCTTTTGCCGTACTGCCGCTGGCGGTGCCAACCAGCCGGAAACGCTGTCATCAATGTGTTGCGGTGCCGCTGCCAGGCGTTCGGCGAGCGTGTGAAAACGCGTAAAGAGCTGATGCAGTTGGCCGGGGGGGAACGCATCTTCACGCACATCCCAGTTGATCAGAATTTCATCGCCAATCCAGGCTACCTGTGCGTCCAACGCGACCTGCGGCCCCTGAGAGATGACCCATGCCAGTTCACCCAATTGCCCGCCGACCCGCTCAGAGAACAGCACGCCACAGGAGATACCGAACCCGGCGGTAAAGACGATGGGGGAGTACTGCAGCTGGCCCCGCAGGCGCGAAAGGTCGCGCATCACGCTCACCCCTGAATAGCCGCCGTGGCCAAGGATTTCGTGCAGCTGCGTCATGGTGCGTTGGCAATAATGCAGCAGCGTTTCATTGGGGCGCAGCTCGGCGCTGAACAACAACAGATCGGAAAAATCACCAACGATCTCGTTAACACCCGCAATCTCGGGAGTGCGGAAAAAGGTCGGTACGTTGATGCGCAACGCGGGCTGCCTGAAACCTTCCATCATCGTCAGGCTGAACAAAGCAAGGAAAAGCGAGCTTAACGTCAGATGGTGGTGACGTGCGCAGCGCTGCAAGGCATGGCTGATTTGGGGATTAAGCTGGATTGCCATCCTGCGGGTTTGACACTGCCTGTCCGTATAGGGAATGGCGGGAGCAGGGGAAATATCCGCTAAACGTTGCCGCCACCAGGCGCGATCTCGCTCTCTGGCGCTAAGCAGCAGCGGATCGTGGGTACGCTGCGCCAGATAGCGAAACCAGGCGACCTCCATCACTGGGGTGCACTGCGGCGGTGGTTGTTGGTAGAAGCGGGCGAGATCTTCCACCACGATACGAAAGGAGAGGGCGTCCGCGGCGATCATATCCAGATCGATATGCAGCCGGCTGGCCTGCCCTGGCAATATCGTAAGGCTGATTTCGCAAGGGTAGCCTTGATCGCGCAGCAACTGCTGGTTCTCCATGCGCCGCCGCTTGCCAGCCAGTAATCGTTGTACCTCGGCTGGTGGGTAATGACAAAAATCATCGATATCCAGTGGTGGATGACTGGCAACTACATGCTGTAGCCCCTCTGCGGTGACATGAAGACGCAGCATTGGGTGCGCGCGATATAGCGCGTCCACAGCCTGCCGAAAGCGGGGGATATCGGTGATGGTGCCATCGAATTCTGCGTACAAATGCGCGGCAACGCCGCCTAATGCCTGCGCTGAGTGCCTGCCTACCCATGAAGCTGCCTGCATTGGAGTCAATGATTTCATCGCATATCGTTCCTGATTGGCCAACGGAAGCCGCCTAACTATATAACAGAGCTTAATGCGAATGAAAATTATTCTTTTTTATGTTGTTGGCGATACATTGAGCAGGGTAAGGTTATGCGAGGCACATAAGTTCACTCCGTGGCCACTGAGATGGCACCTCGGGGTTATGCATAGGGAGCAAGCAGAAGATGAGGTTGTTACCGGGTAAACGTCGTCATCCCGTGTTGGGGTTTTTATTATTACTTGCCTTGCTGATGGGCAGCGGCCATGGTTTGGCCCAAGGTTGGCCCAGGGCGTTTCACAACGCGGATGGCTCCGTCACTCAGATCTCGGCCCCTCCTGGCCGCATTCTCTCTACCTCCGTCAGCGTCACCGGAACGCTACTGGCGATCGATGCTCCGGTTGTCGCCAGCGCGACGGCGGTGAACGGCCAGTTCTTTGGGCAATGGGACAAGGTGGCCGAGCAGCGCCACATCGCTAAAGTCTGGCCCGCGGGCAGTATCGATCTTGAACTGGCCTATGCCATGGCCCCCGATTTGATCGTCGTCTCAATCAATGGCGCAGACTCATCGCGCGCCTATTTGGCTGAGCTACGGGCCATTGCGCCGGTCATTATCGTGAATTATGGCAATCAGACCTGGCAAGCTCTTGCCCGTGAGCTGGGAGCCGTACTGGGGCTTGAGGCTCAGGTTGAACAGCGGATCGGCGGTTTTGACGCGCTGCTGACCAACGCCCGTCAGCAAATCCACCTGCCTGACGGACAAGCCAATATTATCAATTTTAACGGCCCGGGAACGGTCAATCCCGTGGCGACACCGGCCAGCGTGCATGCCCGTTTACTCGAGTCATTAGGGTTTTCTATCGAAGCGCCAAACCCGGCCTGGCAAAGCAATCTCACCCGCTCCGGTGACTTTATCTGGGCTGAATATGAGAATCTGACGCAGTTAACGGCGGGCACCACGTTTCTGTTGAGCGCAGGCGACGTCAGGATTAACGAGTTTCTGCATGACCCGCTGCTTCAGCGCTTACCTTCGGTACAACAACACCGGGTTTACAGCCTTGGCGCGCATGCGTTCCGGGTGGATTACTACAGTGCCAGTGAGATGGTGGCAGACATTGTCCGCCATTTTGCCGGTAGCCCAACGCAGGAGCGGTGAAATGCGTGTCTGGCGACTGGCTGGCCTGATCCCTGGCCTGTTTTTACTGCTGGCTCTCGGTGGCTTCAGCCTCTATTTCGGCGCTCGCCCCATTCCTCCAGCGGTGATTTGGCAGGCGCTCACGCAGTTTGATCCACACAATAGCGAGCATTTACTGGTCTGTTATCTACGGCTGCCGCGCACCTTATTGGCCGTGGTGGTTGGAGCGGCTCTTGGCGCGGCTGGCGTCATCATGCAGACGCTCACCCGTAATCCTCTGGCGGATCCCGGCCTGCTCGGTGTGAATGCCGGTGCCACGTTGGCGATCGTCCTGTCGATCGCGGTGTTTAATGTGGCGGATGTCTTTAGCACTATGTGGTTTGGCGTGGCCGGTGCGGCGATAGTCAGCATTGCGGTGTTGCTGGTTGGTGGCATCGATGGCAATAACCCGGTAAGGATTGTGCTGGCCGGGGCTGCATTGACCATTGTGCTGCTCAGCCTGACTCAACTCGTTATCATCAACAGTGAACCAGAAGCGTTCGATCGCTTCCGGCACTGGGTGATTGGATCGTTACAGGGAAGAGGGTTCGACGTACTGCTCCCGGTTGCCATGCTGGTGGGCGTGGGGCTGTTGCTGGCGCTGGCCAGCAGCAAAATGCTGGATATTGCGGCACTCGGCTCGGATGCCGGCCTGGCGCTCGGCGTTAATCCGCGCTGGCTGGTGGTGATGTCCGCTCTGATTATCGTGATACTGGCCGGTGCAGCCACGGCGGCGGCTGGGCCAATCGTTTTTGTTGGCCTGACCGCACCGCATTTTGCCCGTGCCGTTGCCGGATTGCAGCATCGCGCGCTATTGCCCTGGGCCATGCTGTTTTCCGCCATGCTGGTGTTGTTGGCCGATATTCTGGGGCGCATCGTTGGCTATCCCGGTGAAGTCAGCGTTGGCGTCATGGTGGCGCTGATCGGTGGCCCCTGTTTTGTGTTGCTGGTGAAACGTTGGCAGGGGGGGCGGGTATGAGCGTTAACAGGACGGTGCTGGTATGCCTGGTTTTGGCCTCTTTGCTGCTGGTTGCTGCCGCTTTCGCTCTGACGGTGGGGCGCTTTACGTTGCCGGTATCGAGCGTGCTGCAAGCCATCGCGGGGGAAGGAAATCCCATGGCGCAGCAAATTGTCAGGGCGATCCGCCTGCCGCGCGTGTTGACGGCGGTTTTAGTCGGGGGCGCCTTGGGCATCTCCGGGGCGATTTTTCAGTCCGTATCGCGCAATGCGCTTGGATCGCCAGACGTCATTGGCTTCACCACCGGTGCGGCAACCGGTGCGATTGTGCAGATTGTCCTGCTCAACGGTAACACCGTAGCGATCGTGCTGTCTGCCATAGCCGGGGGGCTGGCGACGTCGCTGCTGGTCTATTGGTTAGCCCATCATCACGGCGTGGTGAAGGGATACCGCCTGATATTGATGGGCATTGGCGTCGGTGCGGTACTCAGTGCCCTCAATGGTTTGCTGCTGGTTAAAGGTGATATTGATAACGCCGTGATGGCCACTTTATGGCTGGCGGGAACCACACAGGGGCGCAACTGGCTGCACGTTATCCCGGTGGCCAGCAGCATCGCGTTGTTATTGCCGGTGGTGCTGATGTGTGCCAGGGAGCAGAACATCATGACCATGGGGGATGAGGTAGCCCACCAACTGGGTGTCCGTGTCGAACTCACCCGCAAGATTATGACGTTCTGCGGCGTGATTTTGGCTGCGGTAGCAACTAGCGCGGCGGGGCCGATTGCCTTTATCGCACTTATGGCACCACAGTTGGCAATACGTCTGACACGCAGTCCAAACCTGCCGGTGGTCAGTGCGGGTCTGGTGGGCGGCTGCCTGTTGTTAGGGGCCGATATTGTCGCCCAGATACAGCCATCAGGGCTGATGATGCCGGTAGGATTAATGACAGGAGTGATAGGTGGCGGGTACTTGCTGGCTCTGTTACTGCGTGGCGGCTGTCGCTAAGGCTAAGGGATGGTTGTCGCAAATGTGATCAAATTGATTTGCATTCAATATTGTAAATGATTATCGTTTGTGGCTGTTGGCTAGCTTGCTGTAATGACTCCCCTATTTCAAGCTTTGGGGGGGGCGGTATTACACGCAGTTATTAAGTGAAAAACTAATCATAAGGTCGTAAAGACCAGTTATTAAGCAGTGTGTTCTTTGTCGCTCAGTTGAAAAACTAATAATTCAGTGTGCATTTGGCAAAGGAGATATCAATGAGCGAACTAAAGGGTGATAAAAAATGCCCGATTTCATTATGTAATGGGCCCCAACGCATTTCTGAAAAATATCATATGCCCTCCGTTATTCTGGGGTTATGTGTTTTCGCCGCAGCGGATGCTATTGCTGCCGATGATGCCCCAATACGCAATGAGAATAATGAGCCTGAAACCATTATTGTTACCGGGGAAAAGGTAAGACGCACTATTTACGATACCGGATCCAGTATTGAGGTGTTTGACGATGCACGGATCGATTCACTGCCCGGTGCAACGCAGGTATCCGATTTACTAAAAATGACGGCCAACGTCCTGGATACGGGCATTGGTAACGATATTCCCACCATTCGCGGTATTGATGGTTCAGGGCCAGCCAATGGTGCCAATGCCTTCCTCAGCGGTACACGGCCACGCATGAACCTCTCGCTCGATGGGCGTTCCTTAACCTATAACGAACTGGCCGTCGGGCCGCAATCCCTGTGGGATATGCAACGGGTCGAAGTATACCGGGGGCCGCAAAACTACATTCAGGGGCGTAATGCGATTGCCGGTGCGGTGGTGATGAGCAGCAAGGATCCGACGTTTGACTGGACTTCGGCGGTCAGGGCCGGGGGCGGAAATCAGGATTCTACCCAGGCCTCTGCCATGTTATCGGGGCCGATTGTTGAGGACCAATTGGCGTTTCGCCTGAGTGCCGATCGCCAGCGGCGGGAGAGTTTTGTCGATCTGATTTCCTACGAGCCGGTGGGTAACCCGCGCGAAATCGAAGTGACCAACATCCGTGGGAAGCTGTTGTTTAACCCTGCCGGGCTACGCGATCTCACCACTAAACTGTCGATAAATCACTATGAAAGTCAGGCTCCGCAAAATGAAGCGCTAAGCCCGGCCAACCACGCCAGTTCCCGTTTTGACCGGCGTCGCCCAGTCGTTGAGACCCAATCCACCAGTGGCATTTGGGATATTGCCTGGGAGCCGTCGGAGCAGTTAAGCGTCCAGAACAAGTTTATTTATACCGATTTCAGTAACCATCGCCGTACCGCAGAAGCGCTGCCGTGGGCCGACATTGAAGGTAAAGAGTTCCAAATGGAGCCGCTGGTGCTTTTCGGCACACCAAACGATCGTTGGCGTGGCCTGGTTGGTGCGCGTTACTTTCATGCGACGCAGGATGAGTTTGTGAATCTTTTCCCTGGCGGTAGCCCATTCAAGGATAAAACGGATACCTACGCCGCCTTTGGCGAAGTGACCTGGGCCGTGTTGCCACACATCGATATTACCGCTACCAGCCGGGTGGAAAGAGAGCACCGTCAACGTAAGGGTGGCAAGGCGCGTAAGGTCGATTTTGATGAAACCTGGGATGTGTTCCTGCCCAAGCTGGATGTTGCGTGGAAGCCTTCATCGCGGCAAACCTTTGGTGCCAAGGTGGCTCGCGGCTATAACGGCGGTGGCGCTGGGATGACGTTTTCCGCCCCCTTGATCAACTATACCTACGATCCTGAATATGTCTGGAACTATGAGCTGTATAGCCGCCATGGCATTGAAGATCTTAATCTCGAGGTGATCACCAACCTGTTTTATAACGACTATAAAGACATGCAGCTGCCGTATTATCTGGATTCCACTATGAACTCAATGATGATCCGCAATGCAGATAAGGTCGAAACCTATGGCGCTGAACTTGGGGCTATCTGGAAACCGACGGGGAATTTTGAGCTGAATAGCTCAGTAGGGTTATTAAAAACCAAAATCAAGAAATTCTCCGACAGCAGAATCGATGGTCATGAATTACCGCGCGCTCCAGCAGTTACCGCCAATTTGGGGGCGAAATATAATCTTATGCCGGGGTTGGAGTTAAGCGGTAATGTGACGCTTTCCGATACCTATTATTCCCAGTACGACAACGATCCACGCGGGAAAATCCCTTCCAGAGTGATTGCCAATATGCAGTTGGCTTACACCTTCAAGCAGGGGCGCGTCAGCGTGTTTGCACAAAACCTGTTTGATTCTGATAAACGCGTCATGGTGATGAATAACGACGTTTCTACCGCGGTTATTCAGCGGCCACGCCTGGTTGGCGCCGTCGTCCAACTGGATTTCTAAGGTCATCTATCGCCAATCAAAGGTGCAGCAGTTTTTTGTCTGGGAGGAAAATGTGAACACTAGTTTTAGCGAGTTCAGCGCTGAAGAAGATGCCGCCAGCGAGTTTGAGCAGCAGGCCTGGTTCGAACACCAGCAACAGCTACATGGGGAAGGCCAACAGGTGTGGGCCTGGCAGTTAACCGGTGCAGTGGATTATGGCCGCTTGGTCAACGCACTGGAACAAGCCCAGCGGCAGTTGCCAGGTATCAACGTCCGTTACGTTTATGGTGAGAACGGGCTGATGCGCAGCAACAATCCGTGTTCACCGCCTGCGGTGACCATCCAAACGATCCGCCATCCCCAGGAAGCTATTGACGCCCTGTTAAGCGCCAAAGCGATACCTTTTGACCTGGAGCAGGCTCCGCCGCTGCGCTTTATGCTGTTTTCCGGCGACAGGGGCGGCATTCTGGGGATGGTGGTGCATCAGATTCTGTCAGCATCACTGGAGTGGCAGGATATACCGCAAAAGGTCAGTGCACTGTACCAGCAACAAGTTGCCTCGCCCTCATCTGAGCCATTCATTATGGAGCAATTGCCGCTACCAGATTGTTCCGCTCGGCAGACCTCGGTGGAGGTCTTGGCGGGGAAAGTGGATTCCCCTGTCACGCAGGGATCTGATGCGGCAATACGGCAACATATCCTGCAAGCCTTCCGCGAGGCGCTCGCCGTGCCCACGATGGGGGAACATGATGATTTCTTCGATTTCGGCGGGCACTCGCTGATTGCCACGCGAATTATTGGCCGCTTGAAGAGCCAGCAGCATCTTGAGATCAATATCAACGATCTCTTCAGCTACCCCAGCGCGGCTCAACTGGCTCGCTATGCCTATATCGCTAATAACGTGGCCGCTTCGCCGGGTAAGCAAGCGGAGAATTTGGCCTCGCTAAGCCCGCAGGCTCCGTTATCGCTGGCACAACGGTCATTGTGGAAAATCTATCAGGCGTTAGGCTGCGGCGAGGCTTTCAATATTCCCTTTGCGCTGCGCTTTCTCGACCCGATTGATGAAGGGCTTTTCTTCCAGGCCTTCCAGGATATTTTGCTGCGTCATCCGGCTTTGCGCACCCTGTTTGTCGACATTTCCGGCGAGGTTTTTCAGCAGATCGTTCCGCCGGAGATGCTGTCTCAGTACGAATGGTTTTGGCATTCGCAGTCTCAGGATGTGCCGCTGGATCAGGCGCTACAGCGCGCAGCCAGCCACCACTTTGAGCTCGACGATGAGTTACCGGTACGAATCACTTTCCTGCGGGATGAGGAAAATGGTCAACAGGTGGTTTCGCTCTTGTTCCACCATATTGTGTTGGACGAATGGTCGGTGAATATCCTGATGGATGAATTGGCCCTGGCGATGGCAAGCCGTTCCGCCGGATCGGCACCGGAGTGGCCGCAGACACCGGCACCGTTCCACGCGTTCGCAATCCAACAGCAACAGGCCGGGGTCAACGATCGACATCTGCAGTTCTGGCTGGAACGTTTGCACCATGCGCCGTCTGGGGCGTCGATTTTCGCCAGCGAAGCGCAACAGGCCGATGCGGCTTCTCACTCCGGCAACTGGGTTGAGTTCAAGTTGGAGCACGCTGTCTCCACCGGGCTTTACCGCCTGGCGAAACAGCAGGGCGCCTCACTGTTTAACGTGGTATACAGCGGAATTGCTGCGGCGCTCCATCTGCTGGGTGGTGCGAAAGATCTGGTCATTGGCACCTCGGCATCTGGCCGTAACGACGCGCAATTTTTCGATACCATCGGTTACTTCACCACCGTCGTCGCCCATCGGATCGGTTTTGCCGACGGCATCACGCTGAACGCGCTGATCGATGACGTAAAGCGGCAGATAAATGATTCACTGCCTTTCAGCGACATCCCGATCGATCTGGTCGAAGAAGGGCTGTTTGGCGATCGGGCGCCGCACGGTAGCCATATGTTTGAGGTCTTCATTCAGCTTCATGCCAAAAATAAGCTTAACGGAGCGTTTAGCTTGGGCGCGGGCCAGCAGATCCGCTTTCGCCAGATCGATCCTGAGAAATCAGAATCGGTGCTGGGGTTGCAGTTTGAGGTGATGGAAGAGCAAATCGACGGCGAGCCTTCTGTGCGCGTCATGTTGAGCTACCGCTCTGACCGCTATTCATGCGATCAGGTCCAGCAGATCGTCCAAACGACACGTCAGGTGTTTGCCGCTATGGCCGATTCCGTCGGTCAACCGGCGCTACGGCTTGATGCGCTACGCCATAACAGGGGGGGATTATGAAGCAGGAACCGTTGGACGATATTCAGCGCATCTATCCGGCCAAAACCCTGGTAGAGCTGGTTTATAGCGCCTCACAGCAGGCTTTGTTTGTCAGCTCTCCCGATTGGGAGGATGAGCGGCAATCCCGTGTACTGCGGATAAATCCGCAAACCCTGGCCGTTGAGAAGGAGATCCCGTTACAGGTCAAAGGGTTTGGCGTGGCGCTGGACGATCGCCGCGGGCATCTTTACCTCTCACAGGGGTTTAACGGCACCGTCGCCGTAGTGGATATTGCCACCAATCGGTCGATCGCCACCATTGCGTTGATGCAGGAGATTGCTTTCCATCAGCTGTATCAACGGGAAGGGATTGTCGGCGAGCGTCAGGCTTTTTTATTACGGGAATTGGCGCGCTTTGGCGTGAGTGAAGGCTTCCCATGGAAGCTGCGGGAGCTGGTTTTCGATCCACGTAGTGAGCGCCTGTTCTTGCCAGGGCTGGGGCTGGGTATCGATAGCGTGCTGTTTGTGGTGGATACCCGCAAGCGTCAGCTGGAGAAGATTATTCACGGTTTCGGCTATAACGTGGTGGGCATCACGCTGGATGAAATGGGGCGCCGCGTCTTCGTTTCTAACATGCAAGGCCAGCTGTTTGTGGTGGACCCAGACAGCTTGGCGGTTGTTTCCCAATGGGAGATCGAAGTCGATCAACTGCTTAATATGGTCTATGACCCACAGCAAAACCGGATCTTCGGTGTCGATCAGGGCATTGACCGCAGCGATTGGCGTAACAATCATCTGGAACGTGAATATGTTGCCCGTAGCGCGGGTCATCAGGTCTTCGTTCTGAACGCCGACAATGGCGACGTTATCGCATGTATGGCAACGGATGAAGTGCCTATCGGCCTGGCATGGGATAGCGAGCGGCAAAGGCTGTACGTCGCCAATCGCAAAGGAATTCGCGTGGATATTGGCGAAGGCACGCTAACGGTATTTGATACAGCCCGCTATTGCCTGCTGCAGACCATACCTATGGCTCCGCATCCCAACAGCCTGGCGTTTGGTGAGGATAAGCAGTGCCTGTTTATCACCGTCAAAAATGATGAAACCATGATTAAGGCCGGGCTGCCGGAATGTGTTGCCCGTATGCCATTGTGGTAGTGGCCGCAGGTGAAGGGATAAGGGAGGTGAAGTCAATTGCCAAGGCTCAAGCTGCATGGATTCAATAATCTGACCAAGAGTCTGAGTTTTTGTATCTACGATATTTGTTACGCCGAGACGGTAGCCGAGCGCGACGGCTATATCGCTTATATAGACGAGCAATATAATGCCAGCCGTCTGACCGAGATCCTGGTGGAAACCTGTTCGCTGATTGGGGCCAACGTGCTGAGCGTTGCCCGCCAGGACTATGAGCCGCAAGGTGCCAGCGTGACTATTCTCGCCAGTGAGGAGCCGGTCAAGCCAAATGGCGTCAAGCTTCCCCAGCCAGAGTCCGTCGTGGCGCATTTGGACAAAAGCCATATCTGTGTTCATACCTACCCGGAAAGTCACCCTGGGTGTGGGGTTTGCACCTTTCGTGCCGATATCGACGTCTCGACCTGTGGGGTGATTTCGCCGCTGAAAGCCCTCAACTACCTGATCCAGCAGTTGGAGTCAGATATTGTGACGATCGATTACCGGGTCAGAGGTTTTACCCGGGATGTATATGGGGTAAAGCATTACATCGATCATGAGATCACTTCGATCCAAAACTTCATTGCGCCAGAGATACAGTCGCTATATCAGATGGTGGATGTGAACGTTTATCAGGAAAATATCTTCCATACCAAGATGTTGCTAAAAGCGTTCGATTTGCATGATTACCTGTTCAGTACCAGGTTGCACACCCTCAGCGAGGCCCGACAACTGGAAATCAGCAAGCTGTTGTGTAAAGAGATGCAGGAGATTTACTCTGGACGAAATATGCCGTAGACGGGGGGATGCCTGCTAACGGACAAGCGCAGGCATCAATTTGCTTGGTGCACTGAAGAAATCAGTCATAGCTGATATTAAACAGTACCGCACTCTTCACTTTTCCGGGGGTTACGCGCCCGGTTGCATAATACTCATAGCCGATATCACATTGGCTGCGGTTATCGGTAATAACGGCACAGCCAACGCGTGGGGCAGTGCGTAAATCCAGCGGCTTGTCATTCATCAGCAGCCTGATTTCGACGTTTTCGGCCTCGCCGTTCAGCGTATTGACCAGATTGCCGGTATCCGAACTGACCGTCGGCCCATTTCCCAGCGTAATATAGGGCGTGTAGCCATTGGTACAATGTACCCCGCCGATATGGATACTGCCTAGCGAACGGCCATGAGTCATACCGGCTGCGCGTAGGCTCCCCGCCGAGACCTGCGGCATCATCCAGTCGTAGTCCTTGTGTTCTTGCCCCTCGACGCTGTCAAAATAACAGGTCGCGAGCTTGATGGAGCCAGTAACGTTCAGTATGCCAGTAGAGGCGGCTTCAACGCTGTTGCCGCAGCAAATCAGCACCAGCAGAGACAGTATTCTCTGCGTATTCGTTATCTTCATTCTCCACTCCCGGTTATTGGTAAGTGATCATAAACTCTATTTGGGCATCAGCCCTGCCCGCCCGGATGGGGGTTGAGGTTTGAACATAAGTCGCCTTGACGCCCAGGCTGTAATCGCTGCCGCGGTCCTCAAGGAAGGTAATGTAATTTGCCAGATTGATGCTCTGGTTGAATTTGGCCCATTGGTAGTTGCCATTTTCCTGCCTCAAGCTCAGTTGGACACCTACCCCTGAGGCTGCGTCACCGGCGGTGGTGTTCAGTTTCGAGATCCCGCGTTCGGCATCAATAAATCCGTTGCGCGGCGTCAGCTTGAGGCTGATAACATTGGGCTTGAACACGCCGTAAGAGGTTGAACCATAGAAAGCGGGGCAACCCGATAGCACAATCTGAGTCTCGGCGCTGCCTGCCGTGCTGCCGATACCGTTGAACTCATCAGGATAGTGCTCCCCGAGCGGCAGGTAATAATTGTTGCCAACGTTGCAGGTTGCCGGGATTGCCGTCAGGTTGCCCACTATCCTCGCTTGTTGATAGATAAAGCTCTCACCATTGCCGTCGAATGAGGTTTTGAACCTGGGGAGATCGCTACTGCTAATAGTTCCGCTGCCGATGTTGGCGGCGATTTTAATCATTGCAATATTAAAGCTGACTGCGGCATCGTCCTGACCGGTAAAGTTGAAAACGCTGTCGCTGCTGGGTGAAAAGAAGGCAGTAAGCCTACCAGGGAGCTGTAGATGGGCGCCGTTGTTACCATCGGGGGTACCTTGCCACAGGGCTACCCCGACGCCAGAAATATTGGTATTGAACACGGTGGGAAACGTCGCGTCACGGTAACTGGATTGGCCATGGGGGGCACTGATGACGGTGTTAACCAGATCATAAACCCCCGCGCGGCACAGCAGACTGGCACCGTTGCCATTGGTCTGGATACGTTGGGAATAGATGACACTGCCGATGGGAAGATCTTCCCCCACGGTAACATAGCCACCGATGGTCAATCGGGTATCAAGCGGAGCTTTGATAGCGGAGGAACTATCCCAATCACAACCCGAACTTGCTGCGAGCGCATTCTGCGCATACAGGCCGCCGCAGAGCATCAGTGATATCGCTATTGCTGAGGCGAATATTCTTTTCATGTTGTTTCTCAATTCGTGTGGGCCGTTTGTCATTGGCAGACTCCTTGGATCAACTGTCTGCTGTCTTCAGCGGTGCTTGGCTGCAGCGAATAGTGGATGCTGCAATGCTCTGCCTGACTATCCCCCCATCTCACTTGCAACACGCCTTTCAGGTCGAGATCGCGAGCCACCACCAGGCTGGCCTGGCCGACAACCCCCACGGCGTTGTTCTGCGCATCATAGACGTTGGCAGCGAAGGGCAGTGGGCTACCGTCCGGTCGCTTGGCTCTGATGTAGGTCACCTTGCCGCGTTTGGTTTCATAATCAAGCAGGACCACGGCACCGGCGCGGGGGGCCGTGGTATTGCGGGTAGACAGCAACTCTACGTCCTGTGAACTGCCCTTGGGATCGATATCGACCTGATTGAGATAATAGGGCCGCAGGTAAGGGACGATGGCATAGCCAAAACGGTCGATCTGAACGCCCGGAGCGCTGGTAACGAGAGCGCCTTCAGCACCAGGCGCCCGCACCAGACCGCTTGTTTCGCCAAGTGATTGCCCTAAAGTGATACCGCCACGGTGGGCCACCAGGGCACCATCCATGCTTGCTGAAACCTGCCGGTTTCCCTGCCCATAGCTATAGTTTGCGCCCATATGGGCAAGGGATGAGCGGTAGCCAATGCCACCGTTGAAAAAGTTGCTATTGCCTTCGGTATTCCGGCTGGTGCTGACGACATAGTTAAACTGATTCTGTTCACCCGCATTACCCGACAGGCCAATCAGGCCTGTGCTCCCCTTATCGTCGGTAGTGCCGGTAGCATTGAGCGTTGGCGCATGGAGGTTCGAACCTAGCGGTAACGAGAGCGTCAACGCGTATTGGGTTTCCCGCCGACCCGGCGTTCTCTCTTCTGTATTTCCTGTGAGTTGCCCGCTTAGCGTTCGATTGACCGAGAGGGTATAGCTGAGATTGTGCCAGAAGTTGCTATAGCCTAGCTGCAGGCTCTGTTGCGAACGGCTCTGGTTCCAGTAAGAGGTATGATTGCCAGTGGCATACAGGCTTCCCCAGCCTTCTCCCAGTTGCTGGTTGACCGAAAGCGTAAACAGGCTGCGTTGACGGCCATAGGCATCGACATTTCCATTACGCAGGGCCAGATCGCGCAGCTGCACAGCGTCATTCAAGCTCAGGAAACCGTCGGTTGAGTAACGATAAGCGGCCACTGAGAAGCTGGTTTGTGTTTCTGGATACATCTGGCTGAAGCCGATACGATAGCTTTGCCCTGAACGCGGGTGCTGGCCGGGCAACCGGGTTTTCGCCTGGGTGACATCGAATGAGAGGGCGCCGATAAACGTGTTCATAGCGCCACCCAATAAGGCCGAGAGGTACCCTTTGCTGGCGGTGGCGCCGGTGTAGCCGGTAATGAAATTACTCAGGCCCAACTGGTAGGTCAGGCTGCCAAATTCAGGCTTGTTTGCCAACCCATCACTATTCACTTTACCTGCAGCCACTTCGTAGCGGCTTATCCCTGGCCGCAACATTTGAGTCACTGAAGCATAGGGAACCGTGAAGGATCTCACTTGGCCATTGGCCTCTTCTACTTGTACGGTCAATTCCCCACCATAGCTGGTGGGGTAGAGATCGTTGATCTCGAAAGGCCCTGGAGATACCGTAGTGGTATAGAGCGTGTAACCATTCTGAGTAATGATCACTCTGGCGTTGGTATTGGCTATGCCACGTACTACGGGGGCGTAGCCACGTAGAGCGTCAGGTAGCATGCGGTCATCAGAATAAAGTCTGACCCCGCGGAAACGTACGCCGTCAAACAGTTCGCCACTGGTAAAGGCGTCACCCAGGATCAATTGAGATTGCAGCGCGGTAACATCGCGGCTGATATAGGAAGATGTGCTTTTGTAATCCCTGCCACTCTTTCCCGATGACCAATTGACGCTGCCGTTATTTCGCACGCGCCAAGGGCCGACGTTCAGACCGTTACGCAGCCCGAGATAGCCGTAGGTGTTGCTGTTTTCCCGCTGTCTTGACTGATAAACGTTGGCGTTGTAGTTCACTATCAAGGCGGTTAAGCCATCCTCCCACAGCTCGGGATTGACATAGCCACGCGGTGTCTTGGTGAGCAGCAACTGCGGTATCGTCAACGTCAGCTTTTGTTCGCCGACATCAAAGCTAACGGTGGCCCCGGGCAGGAGTTCACTGAGTGAACCGCAATAGCCCTCTTGCACTAATGGCGCCAATTGCACGGCAGGGATCTGAGCCAATAGTTTCTCTGCGCTCAAATTGAGCAACGAGAAGAAACTGCCCGGATAGCAGGGAAGGGTTTGCAGGTTATTGCCCGGCTGGGCCTTAAACTGGATTTTTTCATTGCCGATCCGCTGGCCATTAAGCTCGATCCCCACGGTGTAGATACCAGGAACAACGACGTTACTGCGGCTGAATTGGGCCGGATCGAATGTTCCGACCTTACCGCCAGGGAAAAAACTGGGGTCGAATGTCACTTCTTCCGGCGTGTCTGCCGCATAGCTGGAAGTGGCTGAAACCATGGCACATGAAAGAAACCACTTCAGCACGGTTTTTATTGTCGGTTTACACCTAGTCATAGCATCCTTGATGACTCAGATAAGCCAATACTTCTGAAAAAGGGTGATGTCAGCGGCCTAACGGGTATGTTTTTTCAATAAAAGCCCCATAGTCATTAATCGCCTTGGTGATTACGCTATTTGGTGGCGCCGCAATAACCTTGTTATCGCGTTTTAGTTGAAAGGTTTGCTCAGAGAAGGGGGCGATCATGCCGCCATCAGTGCCGGCTACCGAGGCGATGCCATAGCCAGATAATTGCACGGAGGCATAGCTGATATGGTATGGCGTGGGGTTTTTAGCGAACAATTTTTCCCCTTGCCGTTGCCAACTCACCTTATCCATGGTTTCCAGTGACAGCCCTGGCAACGTGGAAGGGCGGTAAAATACCTTCAGGCGGTTGCGATAGGCGATGGAGAGGTAATTCTGATCCCCTTTCGACTGGGGAGGGACTTCAAGTACGTTGATCCAATATAGCGTCTCGCGGTCGGTGGCGTGGCTTACCAACGGCGTTGAGGTAATACGTAAGGTTTGCGTCTTGGCGGGCTCAACTCGTGAAACCGGTGGCATGATTATAAAAGGAACATCGCTGTCCTCAGGGGCTGAATTCGCATCGCCTGCATCTATCCAGGATTGAACCAATAGCGGAAAACGGCTTTTATTTTCCAGCTTCAGGGTGACTTCTTTGGCATCACTTGGGTAGATCACGCGCGTACCAGATATGACGATACCGGCATGCAAGGAGGAGGAAAAAAATCCGCTTAACAGCGATAGCAGTAGCCAATATTTTTTAATCAAGCGCATAACAATCTCGTCAGTATAGACGTGGCAAATATGGCCCTGTGGTAACAGAGCCATAACCTATTCAGTCAGGTTTTATTGATAAACGATGCTGTATTTAACCGTAGAGGCAACTTGGCCTGGGCCTGCCGCGCCACCCACAGCAACATACTGGCCAAAGTAGGTATATTCGGCAGTTTGATTGACGATGGTTTTCGGCGCATGGTTGTTATTGCCGGATACCAGGTTGATCGGGCTGTTGGTTTCGCCGTTCAGAATTTGTACCTGAACATTGGCCGCAGGATCGGTTGCTGAAGTATTTTTCAACCAACCAGTCGCATTATCGATAGCCGGGCTGGTTGGCTCAAAATACACTGAAGCAATCTTGCCGTCGGTGCAGTTTAAATCAGAAGGGCCGCCCAGTCTGATGGTAAACGGCGCAGGCTTGGCTGTGGCACCGGCAAAGCTTAATTCACTGGCACTGACCGTTTCCAAAGGCACGTTCAGATCGACAGCACCATTTGGCGTCTGGTCGTTGATCAGGCAGGTTGCGTCAGTGACTTCGCCGGTGAAATTGATATTACCACCCGCTACGGTGATGGCGGCAGAAGCCGGAACTGCGGCAAAGCCGCCGATAGCCAGTGAGAGAGCCACTACTAATGTGGTTTTTTTCATTGCATATGATCCTTGTTAATTATCCTTAAAATACTCTGAACGTTACATGGAGTAACAACAGAGCCGTCATTTCACTATGGCAGTGAAAATACTGTTCCCTTTTTTGGCGGTGATAAACAATCAAATCATATTTTTTTTATATACAGCGGAGTTACAGACGCCCCACGTAAGGTATATCCTTTTCCTCGCGAGCTTTTAATAAAGTCATCGGCGATACCAATTTTACTTAACCTCGCCCTAAGCTCGGAAATAACTTGGGTCAATCTGGTGGTTGAAGAGGAGAGGTTATAATTCTCCCAAACCTGTACCAGTAACTCCTGGTTGGAAACATAGCCACAGTTGGCGTGTGCCAATAGATATATCAGTAAGCGCAGCATTGTTTCACGCAGTTTTAGATAGTTGGTAAATCGGTCGTCACCATGCTGGTGGTACTCTATCGTGTTATAGAGTTTGATTACGGAACCCGATTTGATATCTACCTGATACTCATCATTGATGATGTAGCCAAAAAGTAATAACCCACTCTCACTCGTCTTGGTGATAGGGGTTGCTACATATTTAATTTGAATCGTATCATCCATTATCAACTCCGCCGCATCCGCTGCTAAAACTGTCTGGCTCTGACTTCGTTAATTGGAACTGTCATTTCCACACATTGGCTTTATATATTATTGCCTGAAGACTTAATGTCAATTCATAAGAATAAAAAAATAACCGAAATAAAAAGAATTTAAATCTTGTTATTGGCTGTTTTTTGATATTTTCTTTTGTTTTTGTATGTTTATTGGTTGTATTTTGATATTTAATGTTATTACTGTAGGGAATTTAATGCATAAGCATAATATGCTGTTTTGGTGGCGTTATTGCCTATTGTTTTTGTTTTTTCTTTTAAAAGTCGCGGAGTGAAGTCAAGTTGAAATAGTCTGCGAAACTGACGGATTTTGTATTCGGAGGAATCCTAATGACTTTTTATCTTATATTTTATTCTTGCCATTCGCAAGTAGGATAAATCGCAATAATAACAGGTGTGTATAGATGTTGAACATATCTATGTTTTTTTATTTATGATTTTAGTATTCAAGGGGCTTGCAGCCTTTGTACGGATGAGAAGCAGGCCGAATAGAGGAATTCGGCCTGGTGATATCGGAGAGGTCTTAGAACAGCACTGAGTAGTTCAAACCAAAGGTGCGGCCACGGCCTTTATAGCTGTACAACTCCGGCGCGCCGTAGGTTGGGCTATACAGGATTGGCGCACGTTGGCCCCACACGGTGGTGTAGTCTTTGTCCAACAGGTTCTCTACGCTGAAGCTGACCTTGCCGACCGGCAGGGCATAGCTGCTGAGGACGTCAATGGTGTTATAGCCGTCGAGCTTGCGGCCCTGGCTGTCGGAAACGTCGAAGGTCTGCTGCGACTGCACGCGCACCGTCCAGTCACCCGGTGCCCAGTTGACGTAGGCGGTGGCTTTCGACGGGCTGGCGGTGTCGACGGTCAACTTCTCCCATTTGCCATCGGTCTTGGTTTCCGACTTGATCAGGTTGAAGGTGGCACCGGTGCTCCATTCGCTGTCGTCGAAGAAGTAGTCCACCGCGCCTTCCATGCCATAAATCCGACGTTTGTCAGCATTCATGTTGATGGTCATGTCGGTTTTGTTGATGGTGATGGTCTTGTCTGACAGGGAATAGTAGGCCGCAACCTGGGTACGCAGATTGTCGCCATTGTAGCGCCAGCCCAGCTCGTAGGAGTCAACCTTGATGCCGTCCAGCTTGGAGTCATTGACGTTGACACTTTTTTGCAGCTGATAGTGGCCATTCACCAGCTTATAGGTGCCGGAGCCGTAATACTTGGCCAGATCCGGGATCTCAAACCCTTGTGAGAAGTTGAACCAGGTCTGCTGGCGTTCTGTCAGATGGGCCAGCAAACCGGCGTTGAACAGCGCGTTATTGTAGTCGGTTTTACCGCCCGGCACGGCATCGGCAGAGGTCGCCAGGCCGTTGGCGATCCCTTGTTGCTGTGCGTAGCCAACAAAATCATCCACCTTGTTTTCGGTGTACTGGTAGCGCACGCCGCCGCTCAGGGTAAACATCGGATCGATGTCGTAGCTGGCCTGCATGAACGGTGCCAGATTGGTAGTGGTATAGCTCGGATAGCGGCCGACGTTGTAGGCATTTTGCAGCGTCATACCGCCAGACTGCTGGGCCTGCGCCAGATTGAAGAACTGCTGGTTGGCATTGAAGCTTTCATGGTCGGCATCAAAGCCGTAGGTCAGCGTCAGGCTATCGATCGGTTTGCTGTTCAGGGTCAGCTTGCCGCCGTAGAAGTCGGTTTTCTGTTGCGAAGCGCCGATGCTGGTTACCTTGCCGCCACTCAGGGTCGGGAACGGATAGAAGGTCAGCGATTCATCACGATAATACACCTGCGCCACCAGATCCTGGCCCCAGAAATCGGTGTTGGAGTATTGCAGGTTGATCAGATGGCGCTCGGTGCCTGGAATGCGATCCGAATCCAGATTACCGCTGTTGTAGGCTTGCCCCTTGCCGGTCACCGCCGAGAAGTTATGCCCCAGATACAGGCCGTGCTTACCGTCTGACTCACTGTTGAAATATTGCGTGGTCAGCTGCAACTGCTGGTGATCGTCGATGTTGATGGTGCCGGTGCCCATCAGGTCAATACGATCGGAATATTGCAGGCCGGTTTGGGTGTTGTCGATCAGCACCTCGTCGCCTTTGCCGTCATACCAGCCGCCGTAACGCTGATAGGAAACCGACAGGCGCCCGAAAGCCTTATCGGTGCCGCCGCTGACCGCTGCCGCCACGTTTTCATCGTGATCGCTGCTGCTGTTAAAGCCGGTTTTACCGCCAAGCTGCAGCTCAACCTGTTTTTCTTCCTGGCCCTTCTTGGTCACAATGTTGACCAGGCCACCGGTGCTGCCGCCGCCGTACAGCGAGGTAGCCCCGGAAATCACCTCAATATGGGCGATGTTGAACGGATCGATTGAATCTAGCTGGCGGCTGTCGCTGCGCGATGAGTTCAGGCGCACGCCGTCGATCATCACCATCATCGAGCGGCCACGCAGGTTCATGCCGTAGTTGGTACGGCCCTGGCTGCTGACGTCCATGCCCGGGATCAGCTGCGACAGCACATCCTTGATCTCTTTACCGCCCTGCACCTGCTGCTCAATTTCCTGGCCTTCGATCACCCAGGTGGTCTGGGCCATTTCCGCTACGCTGCGGTGAGAGCGGCTGGCGGAAACCACCAGTTGGTCATCATTTTTTTGTTCTTCTGCCCAGGCTGTTGGTGCGAGCATGGCCAACAGGCAAGGGTTTAGTACCCAGAGGTGTCTGCGTTTCATTGTTGTTCAAACGTTTCCATGGTTAGTTAAAGTTAAAGATGGCGTCGTGTGCAGTTTGGGCGGTGACCGCTGCCTGCTGGCTACGCCATTGGATCACAGCCGGGGTGGACGTTAAGTCGAACTGGTCGCGTCCTAATGCCCGGTTGAGAATACGGGCCGAACGCCAGGCCATCAGGCTGAGCTGGGGTTCGGCAATGCCATGACTGTGCATGCCGGCGTTGACGGCAAACAGACAGTTTTCGCTCGGACCCTGCCATTCCAGGGTGAAATCCGGCGTGATGCGATACTCATCGTTCGCCGTGGTCAACAGGCGATTGGCTAGCGGTGCGAGAAACGCCGGGCGGTCTTGCTGATAACCGGTGGCGAAGATCACCACGTCGCAGTCGAAGGTTTCCTTGCCCTGATCGAGATGGTGATGGGTGACCAGTTGATAGCCATTGCCGGATGCGTGCATCGCGGCCAATGAACGGCTAGGCAGCAGGTGGGCCCAAGGCTTTTCACGTAATACCTCAAAGCGGTGATACATCGCCCGGTAAATCGCCAGCAGCGATCCGCTGGTGATGCCGTCCGACGTCATTTTCTGTTCGGTCAGCATGCGCTGTTTGGCGCTGTCGCTCAGGGTGTAGAAGCTTTCTACATATTCTGGCGTGAAGTATTCATTGGCGAAGGCGGCCTCATCCAGCGCGTTGTAATTGTTGCGGCGCGAGATCCAGTTCAACTGCTTGGGCTGGCCCCACTCGGCGCGGAAAATATTCAAAAACAGATCGGCACCGCTTTGGCCGCCGCCGATAACGGTGACGCGTTTGCCGGTAAGATCCGGGTTACGCAGGCTCATTTCGCTGGCATGGAAGCAGCGATCGTTCTGCTCGCTGACGCAGTCCGGCAGCTTGGGGCGTTTGCCTATCCCCAAGCAGATATGGCGAGCCCGGTAGACATCACGCTGGGTGGTGACAACAAATTGGCGTTGCTGGTCGTCAAAATCCACGCTGCGGATATCTTGGCTGAACTCGAGCGTCTCCAGCCCGTTAGCCGCCCAATCGAGATAGTCGGCGAACTCTTCGCGGGAGACCGTGCGCTGCTCGGTGGTCAGGAAGCGGTAAAACTTCTTCCTTTTCACCAGGTAGTTGAGAAAGCTGTACGGGTTGGTCGGCGAAACCGCGCTGACCAGATCCTTGAGGAAACTGGTTTGCATATGGCAGTCCGGCACCATCATGCCGGGGTGCCAGGAGAAGTGTGGTTTACGTTCGAAGAACTTGCTGTTAAAGCCGGTAACCTCACTGCCGAGTGCGGCAATGCTCAGATTGAATGGGCCGACGCCGATGCCGATGAAATCCAGAGGCTGATTCATTGGGCAAACTCCTTGGAGACCAAATAAAGAGGGTTATCCAGATCTTGCAGATAGTTCGGCAACATGCGGCTGCCGCCATCCTGCTCTGAATAGGTGAGTTTCACCGGGTTGAGTACCACGCGAATAATCTGTGGTTTGAAAAGGTCGAACAGGGCAAAGCGGTCGGCCAGCTGCGGATGCTGCGCCATATAGCGCTCCAGCACCTGTGCCAGCACTTGATAGAAACGCGGTTCGCTTATGCCGCAGCCGCTCATCAGCGGCGAAATGAAACGCAGCACGGTGACGAAGTGCCCGGTTTGCAGGTCATGGATCAGATAGTCGGCAGGCAGGCGCACCGTGACGTCTTTTACCACCTGCGGCAGTGACGCGGCCTGTGGGAAGTCCTGATCCACCAGGCGCATATCGCCCTGGAAATCTTTTAGCAGCACCCGTTGCGGCACATGGTCTTTCATCACCAGCGTGATGTTCTGGCCATGGGCGATCAGTGCCACCCCGTAGCAGCACATCAGGTGGTACATCGGCAGCACCACCGCTTGGAACATTTGGGTCAGCCACGCCTCTGCGCTCAGGCCGGAACGGGCAATATAGGCGGCAATCAGCGGCTCACCCTGATTGTCGGTTTCCATCAGCGTTGCCATCAGGATCGCCTGCTCGTCCGGTTGCAGATAACAGGACGGGTTTTCACGCCAGATCACCCCGAGCATTTCCTGATAACGGTAGGGAGCCTTGGGCAGCGCGCCGTAGGTTGGGTGGGCCAGATAGCCCGCCGCCGGTTCACCCAGGATCTGGGCGCCGCTGGCCTGCAAGGTGCTGTCACCGGCGAAAATCTGCTGTAACCAGCGTGAAGCCGCAGGCCCGGCGCTGATGTACTTGCCCGGAATGCCGCGATAGCAGGAGGTGTTGTAAATGGTCAGCGGCAGCTTGATATCGAAGGGCACCCGGCGGCTGGTATTGGTCAAGGTGCGCAGGGACTGCTGAGCCAGATAGCGATCGCCAAACTCGCCCAGCTCAACCAGTTCACCGCTGGCCAGTTGTGGCAGGAAATGCAGCGCAATTTTTTGCTGCCATTGCCATGGGTGCAGCGGCACCGGCAGCCAGTCGTTGTCCAACTTCAGGTCGTGCCAACGGTGGTCAAAGCGTTGGCGTTCCCCGCTGTCCATCGCGCTGTTGAGCAAGTTTTCTAGCGGGAAGTCCTCGTCAATGCACCAGACAAAGCTGCTGCGTTTGGCGGCCACCCAGTGCAGCTGGAACTGGCCCTGATATTCTGGCGCATATTGTTGCAGCGCCGTCAGCCCCCAGCCACGGCGCCCCTTGTTGAAGACGAACTTCGGGTGGCCTGCCAGCAGGCATTGCAGCGCGTCGGCATCCAGCGCAATCAGATCGTTGGCGCTCATCCCGTGGCGAGCGGTGAGTAACTGCATGTCACCGCGTAGGGTGGCGTACAGATCTTCCAAATGTTCGGCGATCTGTGCGTCGTCCATCTTCAGCACCTGCGCCAGCTGCCGCAGCGTTTGATCGGCGGCCAGCGGCAGGCGATCGCAGCTCAGGCTGTTGGCGTCGATGTGCAACCAACCCCAGATCCCGCGTTTGGCGTTAAAGCTGTAAGTCGCGTCACCGAGGGCTATTTGCCATTGGCCGCCGTGTTCCTCGGCCTGCAAGGTGCGCTCGTACTCCAGTTCCGCCAGGATTTTTGCGGTCATCTGCAGGTTAACGCGTTGCCAATCGGCGTAATCGTGGCGGCTCATACCTGTCCCTCACGGAAGAAGTCATCACGCTGGTTCACGATCAGCCGTGAACGCTTATGGGGGAAATCAAACTCTTTCAGCGTGTGGTAGCCAGCAGTGGGCAGATGGCGGAACAGCCGCTGATTGTCTGCGCGTGGCTCGGCCACGACGCGAGTGGTGCGGGGTTCATCCAGGTATAAATAGTGGGTCAGGCCACGTAGCCAGCTGCGGATGTACTGCGCGCCACGCCAGTCCTCTTCACCGACCAGCATGTGCAGGCCGCGATCGAACGGCTGCCAGCGATAGTGGCGGCCAATGCGATCTTCGGGTGCCCAGTAAACTTCGAAATAGCCAAACGGCTGGTCGTCAAAGCAGCCCAGCAGCGGGTAGCAATAGCTGGAATCCAACTGGCGCTGTAAATAGGCGGCCTGAACCTCGAGCGGACCACTCATTTCCCAGAAGGCGTCAACGCGGGGGGAGTTCATCCAACGGGTGAACTGCTCGGCGTCGCGTTCCACTTCGGGCAAACGGAAACTCAAGCTGCGCTTGATTTGTGGATCGTAGCGGCGATAAACCTCACCGCTAGGTCTGGCAGGGCGCTGCGGGAACCACAGCTCGCGCTCGGCGTCGTATTGCATCTGGCCGCCAGCGGTTTGGCGTTCGGCGATCAGCCACAGCGGCAACTGATAGAAGGTTTCACGGGCCAGGTAATCACCGAAGGCCTGGGCGAACAGTCCCAGAGCCTGTGGTTCCTCGCGCCATTCGGCATAGGGCAGGGCAATGCCGCTCAGCTGTGGAGCCGCGATCAGCAACTGATCCAATGCCTGGATCAACCAGCCTGCCGGTAGTGAGCCTGGATAATGCAACGCAGCGCTGCCGTCCAATCCCAGGCTAAGGGACAGGTTTTTCCCCAGCAGTTCGCAGCGGAATCCGCTGGTGGCGTGAACAATCTTGGCAACGGGCATCATTGGGCGGCCTCCACGCGCAGCGGATTGGTGAAATCAAAGTAGATCACCGCCGGATCGACAATGGTGTTCTCATTGTGATCGTGCAGATAGCAGAAGAAGTTGCCCTTGCAGTTCCAATGTTGGCTGTCGAGCACATAGTCCAGGCAGCGGGTATTTTTCGCCGTGTTACGCAGCGTGATTAACGCATCCCGTACTCGTCTCATCAGGCTCTCTTCACTGTCGAACCCTGCTGCCGCCATTGCGGCGGTCACGGCCAACGTAGAGTTCACCAGCAGGTAGTAAGGGAAGTAGCGCAACAGCTGCTGCTCGCTAAAGCGGTTCTCCGCTTCGGCTTCGCCGATTTCATCCAACCAAGGCGTGGCATCGCGGGTAAAGCCGCTGCCCTGGCAATCGCGGTACAGCATGCCCACCGGCAAGTCTTGCTGCATTTCCACCAGAATGTTTTGCTGATGGGCCAGCAACACCAGGCCGTAGTCGGCTTCGGCGCTGAACAGCGGTAGCAGCACCTGCTGGCAGTAAGCATCCAGCCAGCAATGGGCGGCCTGCTGCAACGGTAAGTTCAGGCGGGCAGCCAGGCGGCGCACTGCCGCAGCTAATAGGCTATCGCCACCGTCTGGCGCTGCCTGTGTCAGGGTAACCAACACGTTGGTTTGGTTCTGTGCCTGGCCGAACAGCAGGTTATCGCGCAGCGCCATCAGGCTCTCTTCCTGGATCGTGCCGTCTGCGGAACGTAACCCGGCCCAGCCATCTTCCTGCATCACACGCATCGTTGGATAACGAGCTTGCAACTCCTGCCAGCGGGAGGTCTGTGCCAGGCGTGCCAGACGCATGCCACGCTTCACTTCTTTGACCGACAGGGTACGCACCGAGTTGGTTAGCCGTACGCTAAGGGAAAACTTGATCATGTCGCGGCTGCCCGCGTGATACAGCGAACGTGAAGAGCTGGTTGGCAGCCAACGCTCACCGGCCTCACCCAGATCGCTCAGCTTGTGCTGTTCGACCAACTCGCGGCACCAGCTTTGTGCCAGCAGATAATCGGCCTGCCACGGATGCATCGGCAGCAGCCAGACGTCATCGGTAAAATGGCCTAACAACTGCGGCGCGCTTTCTGCGGCAAAGCGCTGCAGGCGCTGCTGTAACGTTAGATCCAGGCTGTCACCACACAGGTGGTGTTTATCTACCGCAAACCAGCGTAGGGGGAAGCTGCCTGCGAAATCTGGCAGATAGCGCTGTGCCTGCTGCTGATCGAAGGGCTCATGGGATTTCGGAGCCGGGTGGAAGGCATGGCCAGCTAATAACCCCTGTTCTGCCTGGGCAAAATTCAGCGGCTGGTCACGTAGCTTTGGCCAGTCCAGCCGGATGGCGATCGCCTGTTGGGTATTGTCATGACTTTCCAGCACTCGCTGGCGAAAGCGTGCCAAAACCTCCTCACTCAGATGGCCTTTTATCGACGGTTTGGCCAGCAACAACGTAACCAACCGCTCAAAACTCAGCGCTTCACCGTTGCCATTCAGGCTGGCGGGGAACTGATATTGATGATGTTGGGTTGGCGAGATGTGCCGTAATGGAATGCGAATGAACTGGCTATCCGAAAGTGGGAGATGTAGCTGAGGTTGTTGGCTATCGGTTGCCGGAACGATGTGCCAGTCCCGGGTTTCACGCATTAGTGCGTTGAGGAAACATTGCGCTGCCACATCGGTTGCTGCGCTTGCTAACTGGATGGTCATGACCCTTGTCACTCTGGAGCGATTGAGAATGATTCTTATATCAATAGTTCTTATTATTATCAATCACCGCATGATACAATTTTTTGATTAATTACACATAAAAACATCATTTTTTTAACGGTTATTTTACTTAATGCGCTTATTTTCGGGTTCAAAAATCGTTGCAATTGGTAATGATTCTCCTTCAAACTGGCCGCTGGCGTTTTGTGCCGGGCTATTGGGCATTGGGCAAAATGGCTTGCTGGTCGCATTACCCGTGTTGGTCAGCCTGACCCAGCTCTCGCTGTCGGTGTGGGCTGGCTTGCTGACGCTGGGATCGATGTTATTTCTGGTCGGCTCTCCCTGGTGGGGGCGACAGGCAGAAATTCGCGGCTGTAAATACGTGGTGCTTATGGCCCTGGCGGGTTACCTGCTCAGCTTTGTGTTATTGGCCTTGGCCGTGTGGGGGCTGGCTGCTGGCTGGCTGCCTGAAATGGCGGGGCTGGGTGGCTTGATTGTGGCGCGCATTATCTACGGCCTGACGGTATCGGGCATGGTGCCCGCCAGCCAGACTTGGGCGCTGCAACGCGCTGGGTATGAACAACGTATGGCGGCGTTGGCCACTATCAGTTCCGGCCTGAGCTGTGGCCGGTTGCTTGGCCCGCTGTGTGCGGCCCTGGCGCTGTCTTTGCACCCGATGGCTCCGCTGTGGTTGATGGCGATTGCGCCGTTGATCGCGCTGTTGGTGATCTGCCGCCAGCATAACGATCCTCCGCTGCCTGCTGTGGCACATCAGCAAAACCGCCTGCGGCTGACGATGATGCCCTATTTATTGTGTGCGTTGCTGCTGGCGGGCTGTGTCAGCCTGATGCAGTTGGGCTTGGCTCCGCATTTGCAGCAGCTGTTCAGTCATTCGGCGACGACCGTCAGCCACCATGTGGCGGTATTGCTCAGCGTGGCGGCAGGTTGCACGTTGTTGGCGCAGTTTTTGGTGGTGCGACCGCAGCGCCTTACTCCGCCGCAGCTACTGATGGTTGCCGCTTGGTTGATGATCGCTGGCTTGGGGCTGATGTGTACCGCTCCGCTGGCGCTGTTTTATCTTGGCTGTGCGCTGGCTTCGTTTGGGGGCGCGATGGCGACGCCGGGCTATCAACTGATGCTGAACGATAAGTTATCTACCGGCAAAGGGGCGGGAGCGATCGCCACCAGCCATACGCTGGGCTACGGCGCGAGCGCGCTGATGGTGCCGGTGGTGAGTAAATTTTACGGTGAGTCGCAGTTGGTGGCGGCGGCACTGGTAGCCGCCGTCCTGTTGGGCGGCATTAGCAGCTGGCTATGGTGCCAGCATCGAATGGCAGACATTGCACGGGAGAGTGAGTGATATGTCCGCAAGCTATCGCATCTTTGATCTTACCTTGAAGCACAAGGAAAACGTTTCCCCCTCGCTGCTGCGCTGCGTGTTTACCGGCCCAGAGGTCCAGCGCATGAAGTTGGAAGCCCCGGATCAGCGGATCAAGCTGTTGTTCCCGGTAGCGGAAGGGCCGATCCAGCCGTTGGCGAATAGCGACGATTGGTACCGTAACTACATGGCGATACCGAAGGAGCAACGGCCCGTGATGCGTACCTATACGTTGCGGGCATTGCGTGCTGCTGAGAATGAAATGGACGTGGAGTTCGTGCTCCATGGCATTAATGGCCCGGCCTCTGCCTGGGCAACGCATGCCGTTGCGGGAGATAAACTGCAGGCTGTAGCGCCGAATGCCGATTTTGCTGAGGACAGCGGCGGCTATGAGTGGGCCCCTCCGGCGCAAACCCGGCAGGCGCTGCTGATCGCCGATGAAACGGCACTGCCGGCGGCGATGGGTATCCTCGAGCAGTTGAAGCAGCAGGTTAACCCGCCGCGTGTGCAGGCTTTCTTCGAAGTGCCGGTAGCGGGGGACTGCCTCGATATGGCGCACTTCCCGTTTGCCGAGGTTTACTGGCTGCCACGGGACGTTGGGCATCAGCAACTGCATGGCACGCTGCTGGTGGAGGCGGTGCGTCAGCGAGTTAACATCCCTGCCTCGGCACGGGCTGAAGCGCAGTCTCTGGCTGAAAACAGCCTCGGCGGGGATTTGCTGTGGGAGCGTGCCGAAGGGGCTAAGACCTTTTACGCCTGGGTGGCTGCTGAGTCTTCGGTGGTGAAAACGTTGCGACGTTACCTGATTGGCGAACGCGATCTGGACCGTTCCACGGTGAACTTTATGGCGTACTGGTGTTAAGTTTCTGAGCCTACTAAATTGCTTTGTCTAATAGCGCTACAGGTGGAAGTCATGCAGATCACCGACACGCCGTGAACCCGTCCCTGGGGGCTCGAATCGCGCATCCATGCGCTCAACGGTCGGTTAACCTGCATGACTCCCACCTGTTTCAGGCTTAATGTGTCGCGGTATAAACACCGTTATCTTACAGCCTATGCCATCAGCGGAATCTCTGTGCCCTCACCATTCTCCAATTTAGCCAGCCAGTGATCAGCTTCTTCCATTGTCAGAAAGTTACCTTCGGTTTGGTAGGTTTCCCATGCTTGTAACAGATCCAAATGCAAGCGTTGTCTGGGGTCATCATCAACTTTGCTCGGGGTTATCGTCGCCATAAGTCGTGAGAGGCAAATTCATTCCCTACAATAAATCGTTTTAACAGTTTTTGTCTGGTTTATGAACAACGCATAATCGCGTCATTGTTATTCCGATTTCAACGCTGGCAGCCGCTTTGGCTGCTGTGCTATGTTCCGCTGAAACAAAAGTTACAGCGGAACATGGCAATGAAACAGATTGATGAGCGCCTGCGCAGCGAATATCCGCAATTGGCCCCTCAAGAGCAGCGGGTGGCCGACTTTATCTTCGATCACTTTGACGATCTGATTAGCTATAACAGCACCGAGTTGGCGCGCCTGAGCGGGGTGTCCAAGGCCACGGTCAGCCGTTTGTTCAAACGCCTGGGCTATGCCAGCTATCGCGCAATGCGTGACGAGCTGCGCACCCTGCGCCAAAGCGGTATGCCATTGACCGAGAACCGTGACGCGGTGCAGGGCAATACCTTGCTGGCTCGCCATTACCAGCAGGAAATGGCCAATCTGACGCACTGGGTGCAGCAGATTGATGCGGCACAGTTTGGCGCGGTGATCGCGGCCATGGGGCAATCCCGGCGGCTGCTGCTGTTGGGGATGCGCAACAGTTATCCCGTCGCGATGCATTTGCGCCAGCAACTGATGCAGGTACGTGAGCAGGTTTTGTTAATACCGCAGCCGGGCCAGACCTTGGCCGAAGATCTGGTGGATCTGGGGCCACAGGATATGGTGGTGGTAGTCGCGTTTCGCCGCCGTCCACGCCTGGCGCGAGAGATATTGCAACAGTTGCAGATCAAGCAGGTGCCAACGTTATTGATCTGCGAACCACAGGCCCAGGCGCTGATCCCGTTGGCTAGCTGGCATTTGATGACGCCGCTCGATAGCGTCTCGGCGTTTGACAGTTACTCCAGCGCCATGAGCCTGGCGAGCCTGCTGAGCAATGCGTTGCTGCATGACAGGTTGTCGCAAGGGCGGCAGCGTATTCATCAGGTCGCCAATCTGTTCAGCGATCTGGAGGAGTTGGAGCAGCGCTGAAGCGTTGGTTTTCACGCGGCTAAACGGGTGCTGCATGCTGCGTCTATTGATTCTTTAGTTGCAGATAAATAATTTAAGAATCTTTTGTTTCATCCTTTCTCGCTTGACGATAATCTAGCAATAACAAAAAACCGGCCGGTCGCAGACGTAGCAATCTCCAGGCTAAGTTATTAAGTTGACAAGGAATGAACATGCTAGCTATCAACCAATTCGATCAAATCAATCCACCGCACCGCCTACTGATGGGCCCAGGGCCGATCAATGCCGATCCGCGTGTGCTGCGTGCCATGTCCAGCCAGTTGATTGGCCAATACGATCCGGCCATGACCGGCTATATGAATCAGGTGATGGAGCTGTATCGCGCCCTGTTCCGCACGCAGAACCGCTGGACGATGCTGATAGACGGGACTTCGCGTGCCGGTATCGAGGCGATGCTGGTCTCTGCCATTCGGCCTGGCGATAAAGTGCTGGTGCCGGTATTTGGCCGTTTTGGCCATCTGTTGTGTGAAATCGCCCGCCGCTGCCGTGCCGAAGTGCACACCATCGAAGCGCCTTGGGGTGAAGTATTCAGTGCCGATCGGATCGAGGATGCGATCAAAAAAGTACGGCCACGGCTATTACTGACGGTGCAAGGAGATACCTCCACCACCATGCTGCAACCGCTGGCAGAATTGGGGGATATCTGCCGCCGCCACGGCGTCCTGTTCTATACCGATGCTACCGCCTCGTTCGCCGGTAACGAGTTGGAAACCGATGCCTGGGGTTTGGATGCGGTGTCAGCAGGGCTGCAAAAATGCCTCGGTGGCCCTTCCGGCAGTTCTCCAATCACCCTTAGCCCGCAGTTTGAAGAGATCGTGCGCCGCCGTAAGTGCGTTGAAGAGGGGATCCGTACCGTCGATCACACAGACGGTGACGACGAGATGATCTACTCCAACTATTTCGATCTCGGCATGATCATGGATTACTGGGGGCCGGAGCGCCTGAATCACCATACGGAAGCCACCAGCATGCTGTTTGCTGCGCGTGAATGTGCTCGGGTGATCCTGGAGGAGGGGCTGGATAACGCTATTGCCCGCCATAAATTGCATGGCGCGGCGATGTTGGCCGGGATCCAGGGAATGGGGATGGAGGTCTTTGGCGATATCGCCAACAAGATGAACAACGTGCTGGGCGTGGTGATCCCGCAGGGCATCCATGGCGAGCAGGTACGCCAGATGATGCTCAATGACTTCGCCATCGAAATCGGCACCTCGTTTGGCCCGTTACAGGGCAAGATCTGGCGGATTGGCACCATGGGGTATAACGCGCGGAAAGACTGCGTGCTGCAAACGTTGGCCGCGCTGGAAGCGGTACTCAACCGTCTCGGTTTTGTTAGCCGGCAAGGTGAAGCTATGCAGGCAGCATGGAACATTTACCAGGCCGAGCAGAACTGATGGCAATGCTGCTGACCCCTCTGGAAGCGGAACGAGCCGCGGCCAGAGTGATGGCTCGCTGCGACGAACTGGCGGCCATCAGCAGCACGCCGGGCCAACTGACGCGGGTTTATCTCTCCCCAGAACATTTACGCGCCAACCAGCTGGTTGGGAATTGGATGCGTGAGCTGGGGATGGAGGTCTGGCAAGACGGCGTGGGCAATATCTGCGGACGTTACGAAGGGCGGCAACCGGCCGCACCGGCGCTGCTGCTGGGCTCTCATCTGGATACGGTGCGCAACGCGGGGCGCTACGATGGCATGCTGGGGGTTTTGACCGCGCTCGAAGTTGTCGCCTTGTTGCATAGCCGTAATCGGCGTTTGCCACAGGCGATCGAGGTGATCGGTTTTGCCGACGAGGAGGGCACCCGTTTTGGCATTACCTTGCTCGGCAGTAAAGGGATCACCGGGCAGTGGGCAGAGGATTGGCTGGCATGTACCGATGCTGAGGGTATCAGCGTGGCCGAGGCTATGCGTGACGTGGGCCTTGATCCTGAGGCTGTGGGTTCTGCCGAGCGTGCACAAGACTCGATCTGCGCCTATCTCGAACTGCATATTGAGCAAGGGCCTTGTCTTGAGGCCGCCGGTCAGGCTCTGGGAGTGGTCACGGCGATTAACGGTGCGCGCCGCCTCAACTGTACTTTTACCGGACATTCTGGTCATGCAGGGACCGTGCCGATGGGGCAGCGTCAGGATGCGCTGGCTGCCGCCGCTGAATGGATGGTCACGGTTGAGCGGCACACCATGGAATACGATCCGCATGTGGTTGCCACGGTCGGTCAGATCGAAAGCTTACCGGGGGCTGTTAATGTGATCCCTGGGCAGGTCAGGTTATCCCTCGACGTGCGTGGCCCGCAGGATGTGCCGCTAGACGCGTTGCTGGCCGAATTACTGGCACATGCGCAGAACATTGGCGCGCGTCGCGGAGTCGGCTTCGACAGCGAGGAGTTCTACCGTATACCGGCTACCGCTTGTGACCCTCAGTTGCAGCAGCGTTGGTATGACGCGGTAGTGCAGGTACAAGGGAGCAGCCCGATGTTGCCTAGCGGTGCGGGGCATGATGCCATTGCTGTCGCCGCCCGTTGGCCGGTGGGGATGCTGTTTGTCCGTTGTGCTGGGGGGATCAGCCATCATCCTGATGAGGCTGTAACCCCCTGCGACGTAGCGCAGGCAGTTCAGGCTTATTGCCAAATCGTGGCGAATTGGCCCGCGATATCCCCTACTCAGTCATGCAGTTGGAAGCCATCCGCATCACGCCAGGCAGGGAACGCGTTGCGGTAGGTTTGTAGCGTTTCCAGCGAAAGCTCGGCATCCAGCCTCGCCGCCTGGCCTGGTTCTGCGCTGGCCAACCGTTCCCCTTGCGGGCTGATAATCAGGCTGTCACCGCTATAATTCAGGCCGTTACCGTCCTCGCCCACGCGGTTGCACCCCGCCACGTAAATCTGGTTTTCAATCGCCCGTGCTGCCAGCAGCGTTTGCCAGTGCATACTGCGCGCCGCAGGCCAGTTGGCCACGTACAGGGCCAGATCGTAATCCTGCTGATAGCGTGACCACACCGGGAAGCGCAGGTCATAGCAGATCTGCGGCAGGATACGCCAGCCGCGCCATTCGAAAATGGTGCGCTGTTTCCCAGCCTGATAGTGTTGGTGTTCACCGGCCATGCGGAACAGATGGCGTTTATCATAGCCATGCACCTTGCCGCCTGGTTCCACCAGCAGGAAACGGTTAACCGCCCCTTCGGCCGTTTTCAACGCTACGCTGCCACCCACCAAGGCGTTGGTTTTCACCGCCCAAGTGTGTAACCAGTCGATCACCTGTTGTTCAGGCAATGCGCTTTCCCCGGCATCCATAGCAAAGCCGGTAGTAAACATTTCCGGCAGTACAATCAGATCGCGGCCGGTCATTGAGGGCAACAAGGCATCGAAATGGCGCAGATTGGCCTCACCTTGGCGCCAGACCAGCGGTTGCTGCAACAGGGTGATTTTTAGAGTCGACATAGGCGCTCCGCAGCGGCATCCAGCGTGGCATCTTGCTTCGCGAAGCACAGCCGGATCAGTTTATGGGGGAAAGGATCTGCACAGAAAACGGACAGCGGGATCGCCGCCACGCCTGCGTGCTCGGTCAGCCAATGGCAGAAGGCGACGTCATCCAGATCGGAAATGGCGCTGTAATCGGCCAGCAAGAAGTAAGTGCCTTCACAGGGCAGAATTTCCAGCCTGCTGTTAGCTAACGCCTGCACAAAACGATCGCGTTTGGCTCGGTAGAACGCGGGTAGCTGCTGCCAGTGTTCTGGCTCATTGCGCAGCATATCGGCCAAGGCTAACTGGGCAGGGGTGTTGACCGAGAACGTCAGATACTGGTGAACCTTGCGCACCTCGGCACTTAACGTTGCCGGGGCCACGCAATAACCCACTTTCCAGCCGGTCATATGGAAGGTTTTGCCAAACGAGGAAACGGCGATCGCCCGCTGACGCAGTTGCGGATGGGCCAGCACGCTGGCGTGCCCCCCTTTGGCAAAACAGATATGTTCGTAAACCTCATCGCTGAGGATATAGATTTCCCTATCGGCGATGGCGGCCCATAGCTGCTGCATATCCTCTGCCCACCAGGCCGTGGCGGAGGGGTTCTGCGGAGTGTTGAGGATCACCAGTCGCGTGCGCGGTGAAAGCTGTTCGGCAAACCGTTGCCAATCGACCTTGAAGGCTGGCGGTTGCAGGGCAATGCGTTGCAGAACGCCGCCGGAAAGCTGTACCGCCGGCGCATAGCTGTCGTAGCTTGGGTCGAAGCAAATCACTTCATCGCCGGAGCGTACCAGGGCGCTGATTGCAGCGAACAACGCTTCGGTTGCACCCGCAGTGACGGTCACTTCACTATTGGCATCGGGTTGCCAGCCGTAGAGCTGAGCGGTTTTTTCCGCAATGGCCTCACGCAGCGGCGCTGCGCCCGTCATCGGTGCGTATTGGTTTGCCCCCTGGCTGACGTGCCAGCTCAGTCGCTGTTTTAAATACTCCGGGCCATCAAAATCCGGGAAGCCCTGCGACAGGTTAATCGCCTGATGCTGCTGCGCCAGAGCGCTCATCTGGGTAAAGATGGTGGTGCCGAGGTCGGGTAACTTGCTGGCTGGGACAGGTGCGGTACTCATTCAGGCTCTTTCTCCTGGCGCTTATGTTGCGAATAATATAGCACGATGTTAATGTTTAGCAATCAAGACGTTTAGACGTCCGTAGCCATCAGGAAACAAGACGGAATGACAGAAAACCCGCAATTATCTGCCCTATTGGCCGCCTGCCACTGGATCGGTGAGAAAGGCTGGTGCCCGGCAACCGGCGGCAATATGTCGCTGCGCCTCGATACCCAACATTGCCTGGTAACCGAGTCCGGCAAAGACAAGGGCAGCCTGAGCGAACAGGATTTATTGCTGGTGGAAACGGCAAACAACCATGTCCCCAGCGGCCGTACGCCTTCGGCGGAAACCGGCCTGCACACGTTGATCTACCGCCTTTATCCCACCGTCGGTGCCATCCTTCATACCCATTCGGTCAATGCCACCGTGCTTTCCCGCGTGGAGAAAAGTGAAGCGCTGGTGCTGCAAGGGTATGAAATGCAGAAATCCCTTAGCGGGCAGAAGAGCCATCTCGACAGCGTCAGCATCCCCATTTTTGATAACGACCAGGATATTCCGGCGCTGGCTGCGCGTGTTGCCGCATATGCCGAGGTAACGCCCTTGCAGTACGGTTTTCTGGTGCGCGGCCACGGCTTGTATTGCTGGGGCAAACAGGTGGAGGAAGCGCGCCGCCACCTTGAAGGGCTGGAATTCCTGTTCCAGTGCGAACTGCAACGCCGTTTACTGGAGGCTAAATGATCCGCGCCATCGTCACCGATATTGAAGGCACCACCAGCGATATCCGCTTTGTGCATCAGGTGCTGTTCCCCTATGCCCGTGAGCGGTTGGGGGAGTTTATCCGCAGCCATGCCAACGACGCCGAAGTTGCGGCTCCGCTGGTGGCATTGCGTGCAGAGATTGCGCAGCCGGACGCCGATAATGAGCGGCTTATTACCACCCTTTATCGCTTTATGGACGAAGATCGCAAATCGACCGCGCTGAAGGCCTTGCAGGGCATTATCTGGCGCAGCGGTTACCTGAACGGCGATTTTCAGGGGCATCTCTACCCGGAGGTGGCCGAACAGCTGGTCGCTTGGCAGCAGCAAGGATTGAAACTGTTCGTCTATTCTTCCGGCTCGGTTGAAGCGCAAAAGCTGCTGTTTGGTTACAGCGATGCGGGCGATCTGCAACCGCTGTTCAGCGGTTACTTTGATACGCACGTGGGGGCCAAGCGTGAAAGCCAGTCGTATCAGAATATCGCTAAGGCTATTGGCCTGGAGCCAACTGAACTGTTGTTCCTGTCCGATATCCATCAGGAATTGGACGCGGCGCGGCTGGCAGGTTGGCATACCTGCCAACTGATCCGTGACGCTGCCGATCCACAAAGCCAGCACCAGCAGGTTAACCGTTTTGATCACATCGAGTTAGGGGAGTTTGTCTAATGAGTGGATTGACCATTTTTAGCGATAAAGAGCCGCAGCAGCCGTTATGGCAGAGCCAGGATGCACAGGCTATTCAGCAGCAGTTGGCGCAGATTGGCGTACGTTTTGAGCGCTGGCAGGCCGATCGTGAGTTGGGCGAGAGCCCACGGCCAGAAGCGGTGATTGCCGCCTATCAGCATGAGATCGACCGGCTGGTGGCGGAAAAGGGCTACCAGAGCTGGGATGTGATCAGCATGCGTCCGGACAACGCCCAGCGTGAAGTGCTGCGGGAAAAATTCCTGGCCGAGCATACTCATGGCGAGGATGAAGTGCGCTTCTTTGTTGAAGGGGCGGGGCTGTTTTGCCTGCATCTCGAAGGCAAAATCTTCCAAATCCTGTGCGAGAAAAACGATCTGATCTCGGTGCCAGCCAATACTCGCCACTGGTTTGATATGGGCTCGGCCCCCAACTTCACCGCCATCCGCGTATTTGATAATCCGGAAGGTTGGGTGGCCCATTTCACCGGCGACCAGATTGCCGAGGCATATCCAAAGCTAGATTGAGGGGCAAAAGGTTATGCCAATGCGCGTTGGAAAATGCCGTCGGCAACCTGCTCTGGCGTAATGACGCCGCTATCCAACACCCAGCCGCTGATTAATGCTGCTGGAGTGACATCGAATGCCGGGTTATAGGTTGGCGCATTGAGCGGTGCCCACTGGCAGGAACCAAAGCTACCGCTGACCCCCGTCACTTCCTCTGCCGCGCGCTGTTCGATAGGAATGGCCGCACCGTTCGGGCAATGAGGATCGTGCGTGGTGTGTGGGGCGGCCACGTAAAACGGAATACGGTGGTAATGGGCCAGCACCGCCAGGCTGTAAGTGCCGATTTTATTGGCCACGTCACCGTTGGCCGCAATGCGGTCTGCGCCTACCCAGACGGCATCGACCTGGCCCGTAGCCATCAGGCTGGCGGCCATGGAATCGCAGATCAAGCGGTAAGGAATGCCCAGCTCACCCAGTTCCCAGGCGGTAAGGCGGCCCCCTTGCAGCAACGGACGAGTTTCATCGATCCAAACCTGGGCGATCTTGCCTTGCTGATGCGCTCGCAATAGAACGCCAATCGCCGTGCCCACGCCCGCCGTCGCCAGTCCCCCGGTGTTGCAATGGGTGAGCAGGCGACTGCCCGGTTTCACCCACTCGGCCCCGTTATCGGCGATGCGATCGCACAGGGTCCGATCTTCCTCTACCAGGCGTAGCGCCTCTTCGGCCATCGCGCTCACCCAATCTGGTTGTGCCAAAGCCTGCTTCATACGATCCAGATTGTTCATCAGGTTCACCGCGGTCGGGCGTGAGGCGCGTAGCGTCTGTAATGCCTGCTCCAACTCTGCCTGCGACAGGCCACGCTCGGCCAACAGGGCGAGCAGCAGGCTGGCAGACAGCCCGATCAACGGTGCGCCACGCACCCGCAGGGCGCGGATATGCCCAACCAATTCGTCCACGCTGTCGCAGGGCAGCCAGCACGTTTCCTGCGGCAAAGCTTGCTGGTCGAGGATCTGGAGGCGGTTGTCTTGCAGGCTCAGGCTGGTGGTGTTAAGTGCTTGCATCAGTGGTTAAATCCTTGTGTGTTTCTTATTGCATCTGTGAACCCATTCTGCCAACATGACATCCGGATGTATAGACGTCCAAACGCTTTTGCGGCTAAAAATAAAAAAATCATCGCTATGGGAAAGAACAGAGGGGTTGGGGGATGTCACAATATCGTACGTTTACTGCTGCCGATGCCGTTGAATACGCGCGCCAATATGGTCAACTGGCCGATCCACAGGCGCTGGTGAGCGCCGACGAGATCGGCGATGGCAATCTGAACCTGGTGTTTAAAATCCGTGATGCTGACGGCGTCAGCCGGGTGATTGTCAAACAGGCGCTGCCGTACGTGCGTTGCGTGGGGGAATCCTGGCCGTTGACGCTGGATCGGGCGCGTATCGAAGCGGAAACGCTGCTGATCCACGGGGCGCTGTGCCCGCGCCACACGGTGCAGGTGCTGCATCACGATCCTGAGCTGGCGGTGATGGTGCAAGAAGATCTCTCTGACCATCACATCTGGCGCAGCGAACTGGTGAAGGGGCGTTACTATCCGCTGGCTGCCGGGCAACTGGCGGAATACCTGGCGCAAACGCTGTTCCACACCTCTGATTTTTACCAGACCGCACAGCTGAAAAAGGCCGAAGTCAGCCGTTTCACCAACCCGGAGCTGTGCCAGATCACCGAAGATCTGTTTTTCAGCGATCCTTACCAGGATCATGAGCGTAATCAGTTTGACGAGGCGCTGTTGCCGCAGGTGCAGGCGCTACGCAATGACGCGGCGCTGAAGTTGGCGGTGGCCGGGCTGAAACATCGTTTCCTGAGCAAGGCCGAAGCGCTGCTGCACGGTGATATTCACAGCGGTTCGATCTTTGTCGCGGAAGGTAAGCTGAAGGCGATCGACGCCGAGTTCGGCTTTTACGGGCCGATCGGTTTTGATATTGGCACTGCATTGGGCAACCTGCTGCTGAACTATTGCGGGTTACCTGGGCTGTTTGGCCCGCGTGATGCGGCGGCTGGGCGTGAGCAGCGGTTGCAGGATGTGCGTGAGCTGTGGCTGATCTTTGCCGATCGCTTTCTGGCGTTGTGCCATCAACATAGTCGTGATGCAACGCTGGCGCTGCCGGGCTATGCCGAGCAGTTCCTGCAACAGGTATGGACGGATGCGGTGGGTTACTGCGGTACGGAGCTGATACGCCGTACTATCGGGCTGGCGCACGTGGCCGATCTGGACAGTATCACCGATGTGGAAATGCGTGCCGAATGTCAGCGCAACGCCCTCAATCTGGGCCGCGCGCTGATCGTCAACGCGCCGCACATAGAACACATCGATGCCTTGCTGGCCCGTATCCGCCAACATGGCTGAGCCAATCTGAATCTGCAATGAAAAAGGGACGATCCTTAACGGTATCGCCCCTTTGGCATTTACGGCCGCTGAACGTTATGCAGCTTCAGTCTGCTTCTGGTGTTTTTCCAGCTTTACGGGCTTTACCGGCTGTTGCGCCGCCAGCGCGTCTGGCGCAAAGTCATCGACGTTGATTGAACGCAGACGGCTCTCTTCCGCTTTCACCAGGATCTTGGCTTCGTCGGCGCTGATTTTGCCTTCATCCAGTGCACGCTGTGCCAGACGATCCAGACGGGTGAACGGCAGGTTCTTACCGGCTTGCTTGCACAGGCGCTGGTGGATAGGTTCTGCGGCTATCACGTCCAGCAGCGCGGCTTCCAGCAGGCCAACCGGGTTATGCTCGCTTGGCGTCAGGTATTGGCCACGGCCAAGGCGGCTACGGGTGGCAGAAGGCTGTTGGATAATCTTCGCCAACTGATGGTCCAGCTTATCCGAAGGTGCGGTATGCACGCGACCGAATGGGAACACCACCAGGCGCATCACCCCGGCGATAAAGCGGTTAGGGAAGTTGCGCAGCAAATCGTCCAGCGCTTGCTCTGCCTGGTTCAGGCTGTCTTGCACGCCCCAGTGAACCAATGGCAGATCTTCTTTCTGACGCCCTTCATCTTCAAAACGTTTCAGCGTGGCCGAGGCCAGGTACATCTGGCTCAGCACGTCACCCAGACGGGCAGAGATACGCTCGCGGCGCTTCAGGCTACCGCCCAGCACGCCCATGGAAACGTCAGACAGCAACGCCAGGTTGGCGCTCAGACGGTTGAGCTGCTGATAGTAGCGGCGTGTAGCATCTTTGGTTGGCGTGCTGCTGGTGCGGCCATTGGTCAGGCCAAGCCACAGGCTGCGCATTTTGCTGCTGCCGACGTGGCCGAGGTGGCCAAACAGCGCCTGGTCGAAGCTGTGCAGATCGTTGTTCTGGGCGGCGGCCATTTCGGTCAGTACATAAGGATGGCAGCGGATCGCGCCCTGGCCGAAGATCATCATGGTACGGGTCAGGATATTGGCACCTTCTACCGTGATGGCGATTGGCGCGCCCTGGTAGGCACGGGCCAGGAAGTTGGCTTCGCCCAGCATGATGCCTTTACCGCCGGTGATATCCATCGCATCAATGATGGCCTGCTGGCCACGGTGGGTACAATGGTATTTCACGATGGCAGACAGCACCGCAGGTTTTTCGCCCTGCATCAACGCATAGGTGATCAGCGAGGCGGCTGCATCCATTACGTAGGTGTTACCGGCAATACGTGCCAGTGGTTCTTCAATCCCTTCCATCTTACCGATAGAGATTTTGAACTGGCGGCGAATATGGGCGTAAGCACCGGTCGCCAAAGCCACCGATTTCAGGCTGCCGGTGGAGTTGGACGGCAGTGTGATACCACGGCCAACCGACAGGCATTCAACCAGCATCCGCCAGCCTTGACCGGCCATTTTTGGCCCGCCAATGATGTAATCGATCGGCACGAACACGTCGTTGCCGCGGGTTGGGCCATTCTGGAACGGCACGTTGAGCGGGAAGTGACGGTTACCGATCTCTACCCCTGGGGTGTTGGTTGGGATCAACGCACAGGTGATCCCGGGGGATTCGTTATCGCTCAGCAGGCGGCTTGGGTCATGCAGCTTGAAGGCCAGCCCCAGTACGGTGGCAATCGGCGCCAGGGTAATGTAGCGTTTGTTCCAGGTCAGGCGCATGCCCAGCACCTGCTTGCCTTGCCATTCGCCCATGCACACAGTGCCTACGTCCGGGATGGCCCCAGCGTCGGAACCTGCTTCTGGGCTGGTCAGGGCGAAACAAGGAATTTCGTCGCCGCGCGCCAGGCCTGGCAGATAGTGATCTTTCTGTTCTTCAGTGCCGTAATGTTGCAGCAGTTCGCCTGGGCCGAGGGAGTTAGGCACGCCGACGGTGATCGCCAGAATACCTGAGACACCCGCCAGTTTTTGCAGGACGCGGGCCTGAGCATAAGGGGAGAATTCCAGCCCGCCGTACTCTTTCTTGATGATCATCGCAAAGAAGCGGTGCTCTTTCAGATAGGCCCACAGCTCCGGCGGCAGATCGGCCAGTTCGTGGGTGATCTCGAAGTCATTGGCCATGCGGCAGGCTTCTTCTACCGGGCCGTCGATAAAGGCTTGCTCTTCTTCCGTCAGCTTAGGCTGCGGATAGTTGTGCAGCTTGTTCCAATCCGGTTGGCCGCGGAACAGATCGCCTTCCCACCAGGTGGTCCCGGCGTCGATGGCTTCTTTTTCCGTGGTGGACATTGGCGGCATCACTTTGCGGAAAGCGCGCAGTGCAGGGGCAGAAAGCAGCGAGCGGCGCAGCGAAACGATGTTCAGCGGCAGCAGCACGATTGCCAGCGGTACCAGCATCCAGTAGGTCCAGAGGCCGATAGCGCCCATGGCCGCAGTAAAGGCCAACAGCAGCAGACTGCTGAGAGCCAGGTTCACTCGGTGATAAAACACCACACCAATGAGCGCGAGTAGAACAACGATACTAAGAACCATCATAAGAAGCTCCGAAGTAGTAAGAGGTCTGACCTGTTGTGTATATCTAATGGTTTTAGTCCATACCCATTTTTTTATCAATGTATTTACACTTTAATTACAACTTAAGTCACAAACTGACAGCATCAATTGTCAAAAAATCGCCGGGTCGGTTCACACTAGCGCTGTTTGCTTCGCAACGCTTCTAGGTTTTTCTGCAATCCGTTACACTGCAAGACGAAAGATTGACGATGCCACCGCACAACTTGAGGCGATCTCTATGTACCACGATTTAATTCGCAGTGAACTGAATGAAGCGGCTGATACTCTGGCGAAATTCCTCAGCGATGACGCCAACATTGATACTATCCAACGCGCGGCAGTGCTGCTGGCGGACTCCTTTAAAGCCGGCGGGAAAGTGATTTCCTGCGGTAACGGTGGCTCGCATTGTGATGCGATGCACTTCGCAGAAGAGCTGACTGGCCGCTACCGTGAGAATCGCCCGGGCTATCCGGCCATCGCGATTTCTGACGTTAGCCACCTGTCCTGCGTCAGCAATGATTTTGGCTATGAATACGTGTTTTCCCGCTATGTGGAATCCGTAGGCCGCGAAGGCGACGTGCTGTTGGGGATCTCCACCTCCGGCAACTCTGGCAACATCATCAAAGCCATTGAAGCAGCCCGTGCCAAGGGGATGAAAGTGATCACCCTGACCGGCAAAGACGGTGGCAAAATGGCCGGTAGCGCCGACGTGGAAATCCGCGTACCGCACTTTGGCTACGCCGACCGTATCCAGGAAATCCATATCAAAGCGATCCACATCTTGATCCTGTTGATCGAAAAAGAGATGGTTAAGGCTTAATAGCGAGATCAGCATTAATTTAGGGCGTGGCTTAAAGCTGCGCCCTTATACCAATGTCAGTAGTCCTCAAGGGGTGGCAATCGATGTGTGAACTGCTCGGGATGAGCGCCAACGTACCAACCGACATCTGCTTTAGCTTTACCGGGCTGGTACAGCGCGGTGGCCGAACCGGGCCACATAAAGATGGCTGGGGCATTACCTTCTATGAAGGCAACGGTTGTCGCACATTCAAGGATCCCCAACCCAGCTTTAATTCACCTATTGCCCGCCTGGTGCAGGAATACCCGATCAAGTCCTGTGCCGTGGTCTCCCACATCCGCCAGGCTAATCGCGGTGAAGTGGCGCTGGAAAATACCCATCCCTTTACCCGTGAGCTGTGGGGCCGCAACTGGACTTACGCTCACAATGGGCAACTGAAAGGCTATCGCCAACTGGCGACCGGCAACTTCCGTCCGGTAGGGCAGACCGACAGTGAATATGCCTTCTGCTGGCTGTTACACCAGCTGGCACTGAAATACCCACGCACTCCCAGCAACTGGCCAGCCGTATTTCGCTATATCGCGTTATTGGCCGACCGGCTCAGAGAGAAAGGGGTATTTAATATGCTGTTGTCAGATGGGCGCTTTGTGATGGCCTATTGCTCCACCAACCTTTACTGGATCACCCGGCGAGCACCGTTTGGCAAAGCCACCTTGCTCGATCAGGACGTAGAGATTGATTTTCAGCGGCAGACCACGCCGGATGACGTGGTCACGGTCATTGCGACTCAACCGCTGACGGGCAATGAAACCTGGCACAAGATTGCACCAGGCGAGTTTGCGTTATTTCACTACGGTGAGCGGTTGGCTGCGGGCGAACGGGTTATTGCTGGTCTCAATCGTTGAGGCGTACTGCGTTGGCTGACCGCTGCCAATCACCGGCTGTGCCAACACATATTGGCCGTTGGCTACGCTAACCAGCGGCGGCTGACTGTTTTTGACGAAGTAGTCATAACCCGGTTTCAACTGACGCCAGAAGCTGATGTAGGTTGAAGAACGGTGGCGTTGCAGATTCTGTTCGGTCATGCGGAACGGATAAATGCTGATGTCCACCCGGCTTTGCCCATGGGCAAACGCCGCCTCAACGTAACGATAGATATCGTCCATATAGGTGTTGGTCATCGCGTAGCAACCAATCGATTTGCATTCCCCGTGGATCATCAGATAGGCACCGGAATATCCCTGCGCTTTATCGTAATCATTCGGGAAACCGATATTGATGGCGCGATAATATTTGCTGTCTGGTTTCAGATGGCGGGTGTCGACGCTATAAAAGCCTTCGGGGCTTTTAAAATCCCCTTCACGGCGCTTCGGACCAAGCCCTCCGGAGAAGTTACAGATAGGAAAGCTATTCACCAGACGGAATTCGTTACCCATCTTGGCGTACAACTCCAGCTTGCGTTCTTCTTTGAATATCTGGATATAGACCGGTGAACCTAATAACTGCTGTGCAACCAAAGGGGACTGGGGAGCCGGGGCTGGCTCACTGGCGCTGCACGCCGTGATCAGCGGCGTACAAAATAGCATCGCAAACAACAGCGCGATTTTGCTCATTCTTAATTTATCCTGCTTATATTTATTTGCTGGTGTAGAGAACGTAGCCAGCATGCCACTGACGAGATGTCGTATTTAACCCCGTCAGATTACCAGCGTGTTGTTTTTTAGCAATATGCGAAGTGTATAAAAAAACTACAATCTTCGGTAAAAGTGAAATGAACCCACGTTTTTAACGAGTAGTGTCAAGGTATAACAGCTGTTTAATTGCATTTCCTCGACTCAGGTCACTAGATAGCACGGAAAAATTCCGTCGAAAATGTTAATATCTTACCCATGCTGCAGCGTTATTAATCGGTGATCAGTACGGGGATATTGTGTGAAATAGCAACAATTCCACCATCGTTGATAGCAATGTTTTAACATTTTGCAGTATTGGCTTAATCATTGACCTTGATGTCGGCGGTCAGTGTGAATATTTCAAGTTGGGCATGAGGTCATCGTGTTCATCCGGAGGGGGCTTGGGTCACCTCATCATCCTGCATGCTTTGTGCCTGCCTCTGGGTTGGTTGGGCGTGTAAAAATTCAAAACATCGTAAAAATCCTATGATCAAAATAAAAAAAGGGTTAGATCTGCCAATAGCTGGGGCCCCTTCGCAGGCGATCCAGGATGGCCCAGCGGTCACGCAAGTGGCGCTGCTCGGCCAGGAATATGTTGGTATGCGCCCCTCCATGTTGGTACAGGTTGGCGATCGTGTTAAAAAAGGCCAGGCGCTGTTTGAAGATAAGAAGATCCCTGGGGTTTTCTTCACGGCACCGGCCAGCGGGCAGATCGCCGCTATCAATCGCGGCGAACGCCGCATGCTGCAATCGGTGGTGATTGACATCGACAACGGCGGCGAAGAGCAGGTGGAACTGGCCTATTATCAGCAGGCCGATTTGCCGATGCTGGAGCGCCAACAGGTTGAAAGCGATCTGATCGCCAGTGGCCTGTGGACCGCACTGCGTACTCGCCCATTTAGCAGAACCCCCCGGCCTGGCACTTCACCGCGCGCTATTTTCGTCAGCGCTATCGATACTCAGCCGCTGGCAGCGGATCCGTTGGTGATCATCAACGAGCAATTGGCGGCATTCAATGCCGGGCTGACGGTATTGGCACGCCTGACAGACGGCAAGGTGCACGTCTGCCACGCAGCGGGTACTCGGCTGGATACGGCTGCCGGCGCGCAGATTGATTACAACGAGTTTGCTGGCCCGCACCCTGCGGGGTTGGTGGGCACGCATATTCACTTCCTGGAGCCGGTCAGCCTGAAGAAAACCGTTTGGCATATCGGTTATCAGGACGTGATCGCCATCGGCACCCTGTTTACTACCGGCAAGCTGGATACCCAGCGCGTGGTCGCCTTGGCGGGGCCACAGGTGGAACAGCCGGTGCTGCTGCGCACCCGTTTAGGGGCTAGCCTGGATCAACTGACGTCGGGCCGCCTGAAGGCCGGTGAGAACCGGGTGATTTCCGGCTCGGTGCTGAGCGGCTTCCATGCCAGCGGCCCGAGTGCCTGGCTTGGCCGTTTCCACAACCAGGTTTCGGTGTTGCTGGAAGGCCGGGAGAAAGAGCTGTTCGGCTGGATTGCTCCGGCATCGGACAAGTTCTCCATCACTCGTACCACGCTGGGCCATTTCCTCAAGCACAAGCTGTTCGCTTTCTCCACCACCACCAACGGCGGTGAGCGTTCGATGGTGCCGATCGGCAATTATGAGCGGGTGATGCCGCTGGATATTCTGCCGACGCATCTGCTGCGCGATCTGCTGGCGGGCGATACGGACAGTGCCCAGGCGCTGGGCTGTCTGGAGCTGGATGAAGAAGATCTGGCGTTGTGTACCTTCGTTTGCCCCGGCAAGTATGAATATGGCCCGGTGCTGCGCGAAGTGCTGACCAAGATTGAGCAGGAAGGATAACCGATGGGCCTGAAGAATTTTTTTGACAAGATTGAGCATCACTTCACGCCGGGCGGCAAGCTGGAAAAGTGGTACCCGCTGTTTGAAGCAACGGCGACGGTGTTCTACACCCCCGGCACGGTAACGCGCGGGGCTTCGCACGTACGTGATGCCATCGATCTGAAACGCATGATGATCCTGGTGTGGCTGGCGGTGTTCCCGGCCATGTTCTGGGGCATGTATAACGTGGGCCAGCAGACCATTCCTGCATTGCACCATCTGTACAGTGGCGATCAGCTGCAACAGGTGCTGGCGGGGGACTGGCATTACCGGTTGGCGCAGATGCTTGGGGCAACGCTCGGCGCGGATGCGGGCTGGATCAGCAAGATGGTGCTCGGTGCGACCTACTTCGTGCCAATCTACGCCGTGGTATTCCTGGTGGGCGGTTTCTGGGAAGTGGTGTTTGCGATGGTACGCAAACATGAGATCAACGAAGGCTTCTTCGTCACCTCCATTCTGTTTGCCCTGATTGTGCCGCCAACCCTGCCGTTATGGCAGGCCGCGCTGGGCATCAGCTTTGGTGTGGTAGTCGCCAAGGAGATCTTCGGCGGCACCGGGCGTAACTTCCTCAACCCGGCTTTAGCGGGGCGTGCCTTCCTGTTCTTTGCCTATCCGGCGCAGATTTCTGGCGATCTGGTGTGGACCGCGGCAGACGGCTTTTCCGGTGCGACACCGTTGGCGCAATGGAGCGCTGGCGGAGCTCACAGCCTGACCAACGTCACCACCGGACAATCCATCAGTTGGATGGACGCCTTTATCGGTAACATCCCTGGTTCGATCGGGGAAGTCTCAACCCTGATGATCCTGATCGGCGGGGCGATTATCCTGTTTGGCCGTGTCGCTTCCTGGCGCATCGTGGCTGGCGTGATGATTGGCATGATCGCCACGGCGTATCTGTTCAATGCCATTGGCTCAACCACCAACCCGATGTTTGCCATGCCTTGGTACTGGCATCTGGTACTGGGCGGTTTTGCCTTCGGTATGGTGTTTATGGCTACCGACCCGGTTTCCGCCTCGTTTACCAACAAAGGGAAGTGGTGGTACGGCATCCTGATCGGCGTGATGTGCGTGCTGATACGGGTGGTCAACCCGGCCTATCCGGAAGGCATGATGCTGGCGATCCTGTTCGCCAACCTGTTCGCACCGCTGTTCGATTACCTGGTGGTGCAGGCTAACATCAAGCGGAGAAAAGCACGTGGCGAATGAATCTAAAAATGACAGCATTGGCAAAACGCTGCTGGTAGTGCTGCTGCTGTGTCTGGTGTGTTCTGTGGTGGTCGCGGGTTCCGCCGTTGGGTTGCAATCCAGACAGCAGGAACAGCGGTTGCTGGATAAGCAGCGCAATATCCTGGACGTAGCCGGTTTACTGCAACCGGGGATGACTGGCGAACAGGTGAAAGCCACCTTTAGCAAGCGCATCGAACCGCGTTTGCTGGATCTGGACAGCGGTGAGTTTGTGCCTGGCGATGCGGGCACCTTCGATCTGGCCGCCGCGCTACGCAGCGATGCCAAGAGTCGGGCGTTGACCGCCGAGCAGGATCTGGCCGGTATCCGCCGCCGTAGCAATCAGGCGGAAATCTACCTGGTGCGCGACGAAAGCGGAGCGGTGGACAAGATTGTGTTGCCGGTTTACGGCACTGGCCTATGGTCGATGATGTACGCCTTTGTCGCGCTGGATGCTGATGGCAATACGGTGCGCGGGCTGAGTTTCTATCAGCATGGTGAAACCCCGGGGCTGGGCGGTGAGATCCAGAACGCCAACTGGCGTGCACAGTGGATTGGCAAGCAGCTGTTTGATGACAACGGCAACCCGGCAATCCGCATTGTGAAGGGCGGAGCGCGGCAAGGGGATATCCACGGTGTGGATGGCCTGTCCGGCGCGACGCTGACCGCTAACGGCGTACAGCATACGTTTAATTTCTGGTTGGGCGAGCACGGCTTTGGCCCATTCCTGCAGAAAGTTCGTGAAGGAGCGCTGAAAAATGGCTGATTCCAAAGAGGTTAAACGGGTCCTGCTGGGGCCGCTGTTTGACAATAACCCGATCGCGCTGCAGGTGCTTGGCGTCTGTTCGGCGCTGGCGGTGACCACCAAGCTGGAAACGGCGGTGGTGATGACGATTGCGGTCACCTTGGTCACCGCGTTTTCCAGCTTCTTTATTTCGCTGATCCGCCACCATATCCCCAACAGCGTGCGCATCATCATGCAGATGACGATCATCGCCTCGCTGGTGATCGTGGTCGATCAGTTGCTGCGTGCCTATGCGTTTGAAATCTCCAAACAGCTTTCGGTGTTCGTCGGGCTGATCATCACCAACTGTATCGTGATGGGCCGCGCCGAGGCGTACGCCATGAAGTCGCCACCGATTGAGAGCTTTATGGACGGTATCGGCAACGGGCTGGGCTATGGCGTGATCCTGATCCTGGTGGGCTTCCTGCGCGAGTTGGTCGGCTCGGGCAAGCTGTTTGGCATTACGGTGTTGGAAACGGTGCAGAACGGCGGCTGGTATCAGCCCAACGGCCTGTTCCTGCTGGCGCCGAGTGCGTTCTTTATCATCGGCCTGCTGATTTGGGGACTGCGTTCCCTCAAGCCAGCGCAGATAGAAAAGGAGTAACCGCCGATGGCTCACTATATCAGCCTGTTTGTGCGTGCGGTGTTCGTTGAGAACATGGCGCTGGCGTTCTTCCTGGGGATGTGTACCTTCCTGGCGGTGTCGAAGAAGGTCTCTACCTCGTTTGGCTTGGGGATTGCCGTGACGCTGGTCCTTGGTATCTCGGTACCGGTCAACAACCTGGTTTATAACCTGATCCTGCGTGATGGGGCGCTGGTGGAAGGCGTCGATCTGAGCTTCCTCAACTTCATTACCTTTATCGGCGTGATTGCGGCGCTGGTGCAGATCCTGGAGATGATCCTCGATCGCTTCTTCCCGGCGCTCTACAACGCCTTGGGGATCTTCCTGCCGTTGATCACGGTGAACTGTGCCATTTTCGGCGGCGTGTCGTTCATGGTCCAGCGTGATTACAACTTTATGGAATCCGTGGTGTACGGCTTTGGCTCCGGCACTGGCTGGATGTTGGCGATTGTTGCCATGGCGGGGATCCGTGAAAAACTGAAGTATGCCGATGTGCCAGCCGGGTTGCGTGGCCTGGGCATTACCTTTATTACCACCGGATTGATGGCATTGGGCTTTATGTCGTTCTCCGGCGTCCAGTTGTAAAGGCAGGAAGCATTTATGGAAATTATTTTAGGCGTGGTGATGTTTACCTGCATCGTGATGGTGCTGGCGTTACTGATCCTGTTTGCCAAATCCAAGTTGGTGAACACCGGTGACATTGCCGTTGAGGTTAACGGCGATCAAGACAAGAGTTTTACCGCCCCAGCGGGGGACAAGCTGCTGAACATGCTGTCCAGCCAGGGGATTTTTGTTTCCTCGGCCTGTGGCGGCGGCGGCTCCTGCGGCCAGTGCCGGGTGGTGATCAAAGAGGGCGGCGGCGATATTCTGCCAACCGAACTTTCCCATATCAGCAAGCGTGAAGCCAAAGAGGGCTGCCGCCTGGCGTGCCAGGTTAACGTGAAGCAGAACCTGAAAATCGAGCTGCCGGAAGAGATCTTCGGCGTGAAGAAATGGGACTGCGAGGTGATCTCCAACGATAACAAAGCCACCTTTATCAAAGAGCTGAAACTGCGCATTCCGGATGGGGAAGATGTACCTTTCCGCGCTGGCGGCTTTATCCAGATCGAAGCGCCCGAGCATGAAGTCAGCTATGCCGATTTCGACGTGCCGCAGGAATACCGTGGCGACTGGGATAAATTCAATCTGTTCCGTTACCGTTCGGTAGTCAAAGAGCCGACGGTGCGCGCCTATTCAATGGCCAACTATCCCGATGAGAAAGGCATCATCATGCTCAACGTGCGTATCGCTACGCCACCGCCGAGCAACCCGGACGTGCCGCCGGGCATTATGTCTTCCTATATCTGGTCGCTGAAGGCGGGGGATAAGGTGACCATCTCCGGGCCGTTTGGCGAGTTCTTTGCCAAAGACACCGACGCCGAGATGGTCTTTATCGGCGGCGGGGCCGGTATGGCGCCGATGCGTTCACACATCTTCGATCAGTTGAAGCGCCTGAAATCGAAGCGCAAGATCACCTTCTGGTACGGTGCGCGCTCCTTGCGCGAGATGTTCTATGAGGACGACTTCAACCACCTGCAAGAAGAGAATGAAAACTTCACCTGGCATGTGGCGCTCTCCGATCCACAGCCAGAGGATAACTGGACGGGCTACACCGGCTTTATTCATAATGTCCTGCTGGAAAATTATCTGCGTAACCATCCAGCGCCGGAAGATTGTGAATTCTATATGTGTGGGCCGCCGATGATGAACGCGGCGGTGATCAAGATGCTGAAGGACTTGGGCGTGGAAGATGAAAACATCATGCTCGATGACTTTGGTGGTTAAATGCGAGCTGTAGGCGGCGATGGAATGAAGGCTTGGATGATGGTGGTGGCCCTGGCCACCGCAGTATTGCTGACCGGTTGTAAACCGCAGCAGGAAAACCTGCGTGGCAAAACCATGGGGACGTCGTACTCGATCAGTTATCTCCCTGGGGACGGAACGCCTTCGGTGGCAACGCTGCAAGCGGAGATCGACAAACGGCTGGTGCAGGTTAACGATCAGATGTCGACCTATCAACCTGATTCCGAGCTGAGCCGCTTTAACGCCAGCCGGGAAGTGGACAAGCCTTTCCCGGTTTCTGCTGCCACCACGGAAGTGGTGCTGGAAGCGCTGCGCATCAACCGTGTGACCGACGGCGCGCTGGACGTGACAGTCGGGCCGCTGGTGAACCTGTGGGGTTTTGGCCCGGAAGGGCGGTCGGATAAAGTGCCGAGCGCCACCGAGTTGGAACAGCGCCGCAACTGGACGGGGATCGACAAGCTGGCGGTGGAAGGTAATGCGCTGGTCAAGCGCATTCCTGAACTTTATGTCGACCTCTCTTCCATTGCCAAAGGCTACGGCGTTGATGTGATTGCCCAGTACCTGCAATCGCAGCACGTCAAAAACTACATGGTTGATATTGGCGGGGAGGTTCGTACCCGTGGCCATAACGGTGAGAAGAAGCCTTGGCGCATTGCTATCGAACGGCCAACCGCCGGGGGGGAGCAGCAGGCGCAACTGGTGATCTCACCGGGTGAGATGGCGATGGCGACCTCCGGGGATTACCGAAACTACTTCGAGCAGGACGGAGTGCGCTATTCTCATACTATCGACCCGCTCACCGGTAAACCGATCCGCCACAACTTAGTGTCGATCACGGTGATCAGCCCGCTGTGTATGACGGCGGACGGGCTTTCTACCGGGTTAAACGTGATGGGGCCGGAGCGGGGTATGGCACTGGCCAACCTGCTGGGGATCCCGGTGTTTATGATCGTGAAAACCGCCAAGGGGTTTGAGGAGCGCTATTCCGACGCGTTCAAACCCTATCTGAAGAAAGGGTAGACGTTATGTTGACGATGTTCGCTGCATCCTTTGTGCTGTTTCTGCTGGTAGTTGGCGGAATGTCGTTGGGCTATGTGTTCAAGCGCAAAACCTTGCAGGGCAGCTGTGGCGGCATTACCGCGCTGGGGGTGGAGAAGGTCTGCGACTGCCCGGAGCCTTGCGATGCGCGCAAAAAGCGTATGGCGAAGGAAGCGCAACGCCGCGAGATGCTGGAAAAACACCGAATTCTCTAGCCACACTGGTTTTCCATGTAGGGGCGCTGCACAGCCCCTCACCCCAACCCTCTCCCAATGTACATACCGAGTACCTCATGAACACTTGTTTGGGGGGAGGGGGGCTAGTGCGGAGTTGCGGTCAGGTGCCGGAACTAATTTGTGGCACGTTCGGTCCCCTCTCCCAATGTACATACCGAGTACCTCATGAACACTTGTTTGGGGGGAGGGGGGCTAGTCCGGAGTTGCGGTCAGGTGCGGGAGCTAATTTGTGGCACGTTCGGTCCCCTCTCCCTGTGGGAGAGGGTTAGGGTGAGGGGCGTCACTAGTCTACACTCTCCATATTGAGCTTTTAATAATTGGCTGTATACTTATACAGTGTTATTGGAGGCGCGATGCGTAAAATCATTCATGTCGATATGGACTGCTTCTTCGCAGCGGTAGAAATGCGCGACAACCCCAGCCTGCGCGATATCCCGCTGGCTATCGGTGCCAGCGCCGATCGGCGTGGTGTGATCAGCACCGCCAACTACCCGGCGCGCCGTTATGGCGTGCATAGCGCTATGCCCACCGCCACGGCGCTCAAGCTGTGCCCGCACTTGACGCTATTACCGGGCCGCATGGCGGCCTATAAAGAAGCCTCGCTGCATATCCGTGAAATCTTTGCCCGCTATACCCCGCTGATAGAACCGCTCTCTCTGGATGAAGCCTATCTGGACGTGACCAACAGCACCCAATGCAACGGCTCCGCCACCCTGATTGCCCAACAGATCCGCCAGGAAATTGCTGCTGAATTGAACCTGACCGCCTCGGCAGGCATTGCCCCGATCAAATTCCTCGCCAAGATAGCCTCCGAGTTGAACAAGCCAAACGGCCAATATGTCATCACACCGGCGCAGGTACCCGCTTTCTTGCAGCAGCTGCCGCTAAGTAAAATCCCCGGCGTGGGCAAGGTCACCGCCAAACGGTTGGAAGAGGTGGGGCTAATCACCTGCGCCGATGTGCAGAACTATAATCTGGCCGATTTGTTAAAGCGCTTCGGCAAGTTTGGCCGGGTGCTGTGGGAACGCTGCCAGGGTATCGATGAGCGTGAGGTGTCTCCCGATCGTTTACGCAAATCGGTAGGGGTTGAGCGAACGTTGGTGGCCGATATTCATGAGTGGGAAGATTGCGAGGCGTTGATCGTTGAAAAGCTCTACCCCGAGCTGGAAATGCGGCTGCGCAAGGTCAAACCAGATCTGCATATCGCCCGCCAGGGAGTGAAGCTGAAGTTCCAGGATTTCCAGCAAACCACCCAGGAGCACGTTTGGCCGGTGCTCAATATTGAGGATTTGCTTAACGTGGCCCGCCAGGCATGGCAGGAGCGGCGGGAAGGGCGAGGTGTGCGCCTGGTTGGCCTACACGTAACGCTGCTCGATCCTCAGTTGGAGCGGCAACTGGTACTGACGTGGTGAGGTAAAAAACGAGTATGTTTAAAGCACTAGCCTAGGTACAATCAACGCTTATTTTTTTGGGTTATATCCTTACAGGGAAGCAGGAACAATGGAAAAGAATCACCAGGCGTCCGCAACAAAATGGACGTGGGCCGATTTACACAGTAGCTATCGATTTTGGGGGCTGGTTTTTTATTTTGTTTTTATTGCTTCGAGTCAATATATCTTGAGCATATATTCGGCGCTTTATATGAAGCAAAGTTCAGGTTTGTCCTATTCAACGATTGGCGTCGCATTTTCATTCCAACAGGCCGGTTTTTTATTTGGTGTGATTCTGGCCTGGATAGCCAGCCGGATGAAAAGCTACTATTTACTGTACCTGTTTAGTGCCTTCTATTTACTGGGTATAGCATTATTCTGTTTCAATGTGGAAAACGTTGTTGCGCTGATGGCCGGAGAGATGCTGATAGGGCTGGGGATAGGGGCTATCATACTGATCATCCCTGCATTTATTGCTGGTGCAGTCGGCAGTACAGAAACTTATGTCTTGGCATTTGGGTTGATGGCAACATTGAAGTTGTTGAATAATTTATCCATTGCGCCTCTGGCAGGATGGGTTTTTGATATGGATCTGTTGCTTGGCAATCCAACATACTTTTTTGCAGTATTAGCGACACCGGCGATCATTGGCACATTGTTGTTGATGCCGATGAAACCACAGTTATTTAATGTGGCGCCGCCGGTACGGCAGGCTGCTCCTCTTACGCCGACATACCGCGAACCTGGAATGACCTTCCTGCTGTATTTTGTGCCGTTTTACAATATTTATTGGTTGGTAAAAATACATGCGGAAATCAGAAACTATAGCCAATCTGCGACACTACTAACCCCTAGAGGGGCTGGGTGGTCGGCTTTTGTTGTGCCTATTGTCACGCCAGCAATTTTCTCCACGCTAAACGATACTCTTCGGGCGATAATTGAAAGCCATGGGCAACAAGCAAGGTATAAGACCTGGCTGATAATCCTGTTTGCTTTCCTGCTGCCACCGGTTAGCGCAGCGCTGATACAGTCGCAGATGAATGAAATTAGCGGCAATCTGGCTAACAAGGAAACGCAATCCTGACAGGTAGGGCCGATAGTTTTTTCAACTGAGTTATTGGGCCCAGCGTTAAACTGGGCCCAATATCTTATCCGCGCTCAGGAATCGCTTTCAGCAAGGCGGTCAGCAGCGTCCAGTATTGGCCAACGCTGGCGATATGCACCTGCTCATCCGGCGAGTGCGGCCCGGTGATGGTCGGCCCAATCGACACCATATCCATCTGTGGGTAAGGCTTCTTGAACAAACCACACTCCAGCCCGGCGTGGATCACCATGATGTTTGGCGTCTTGTTGAACAGCTTCTGGTAGGTTTCGCGTACCAGTTGCATCACCGGAGATTTGGCATCTGGCTGCCAGCCCGGATAGCCGCCTTTCGGGGCCACTTTGGCGTTGGCCAGTTGGCCCAAGGCGGTCAGCATATCCACCACATAGTCTTTACCGCTGTCGATCAGGGAGCGGATCAGGCAAATGATTTCGGCTTCATGCTCGCTGGTGGTCACCACGCCAACGTTCAGCGAAGTTTCTACCACGCCTTTCACTTCGTCGCTCATGCGGATCACGCCGTTAGGGGTGCCGTTGAGCAGTGCCACCAAGCGGCTCTGACAGTCTGTGGTGAGTGCCTGCAAAGCGGTGGTGGCTGGCTCGAGCAGAACGGTAATATTCTTCTCTTTGGCAGACAGTTCGTTTTGCAGCGTAGCCAGGAATTGCTGGCTCAGGGCTTTCAGCGCATCCGCTTTGGCAGCCGGAACGGCTACTACGGCAGAGGCTTCACGTGGGATGGCATTACGCAGCGTACCGCCGTTCAGCTCCAGCAGACGCAGGTTCAGCTCAGGCGTATGGGCAAACAGGAAACGGGCCAGCAGCTTGTTGGCGTTGCCCAGACCGTGATGGATATCGGCACCGGAGTGGCCGCCTTTCAACCCTTTCAGGGTCAGCTTCAGCGTTTGGTAACCGGCTGGCAGTGCTTCACGTTGCAGCGGCAGGGTGGTGATGAAATCAATCCCCCCGGCGCAGCCCATGTAGATTTCGCCTTCTTCTTCGGAGTCGGTGTTGATCAGGATGTCGGCTTGTAACCAGTTTGGCTGCAGGCCAAAGGCACCGTCCATACCGGCTTCTTCCGTCATGGTCAGCAGGACTTCCAGTGGGCCATGCTCTACGCTGTCATCGGCCAGCACCGCCAGCGCAGACGCCATACCGATGCCGTTATCGGCACCCAGCGTGGTACCACGAGCCTTGATCCATTCGCCGTCGATATAAGGCTGGATCGGGTCTTTGGTGAAATCGTGAACCGTATCGTTGTTCTTCTGCGGCACCATATCCAGATGCGCTTGCAGCGCTACCGGCTTGCGGTTTTCCATGCCTTTGGTGGCAGGCTTGCGCAGCAGAATATTGCCGACCTGGTCGCGCTCGGCATGCAGGTTCTTTTCTTTGGCCCAGTCGAGGATGTGCTGCGCTAGCGCTTCTTCATGGTAAGAAGGGTGTGGGATTGAGCAAATCTTGGCAAAAATATCCCACAGCGGCTGTGGCGAAAGTTGAGACAATTCAGACACTATAAGTCTCCTGTGACAGCATTTTCAGCAAGGAGTGAATGCTGTGCGGTTAGGGTGAGTAGCTATCTGTGCTTCAGGCACGTGAGCCTGAGAATATCATTTTATTCGCGGCTGTGCGCGCCCCGTATAACGCTGTTTATCGGCTTGGACTCCCCGTTTTATGGGCGGTTGCGCAGATAAGCCAGGCGGCTCGACACAAAGATATTCACAGGAAAAACGCATCAACGCCTCGGTTCAACTGGTATTCGTGGCGCGCAGTCTCTATAATCTCGCGCAACCTTTTTTCCCCCTGAACTACTGAGTAAGCCACATCATTGCTGGCTGGGACACCATTCTATGAGCGAAAAATACGTTGTTACCTGGGATATGTTGCAAATGCAAGCGCGCAAACTGGCTCACCGCCTGCTGCCTGCCGATCAATGGAAAGGCATCATTGCCGTAAGCCGTGGCGGCCTGGTGCCTGCTTCACTGCTGGCACGTGAGTTGAGCATCCGTTATGTGGATACCGTCTGCATCTCCAGCTATGACCATGACAACCAACGCGAAATGAAGGTGCTCAAGCGCGCCGAGGGCGATGGTGAAGGTTTTATCGTGGTTGACGATTTAGTGGATACCGGCGGCACCGCCAAAGCGATCCGCGACATGTACCCGAAAGCCCATTTCGTGACCATCTTCGCCAAGCCTGCTGGCCGCCCGCTGGTTGACGATTACGTGGTTGATATCCCGCAGGACACCTGGATCGAGCAGCCTTGGGATATGGCGGTGACCTTCGTGCCACCAATCGGCGGCCGTTAATCAGCTTCTGCTTCAAACGCCCGGCAATACCGGGCGTTGTTGTTTATCCAGCGGTTTCGTCAAATTCGGTAAATTCCCCGCCTTCTACCTCCAGAGTTAGGTACACTAGCACCTAGATATCCCGGCTATTCAAGCCTTGATGTAAGTCTCAGGAGGCTGTTGTTACCATGGCACAGGCCAACCTTTCCGAAGTACTGTTCAAACCTTCATTTAAACATGTCGAAACCTCGACGTTAGTCACCCGTGCCCATCATGCGGTAGGTGCTGATATGCACTCCGCCTTGGAGGGGGACACCGATGGCAACTGGTATCGCATGCTCAACCATCTGCTGTGGACCTGGCGCGGCACCGATCCGTTGGAGATCAGCGAAGTGTTGGCGCGCATTGCGGCCTCTAACGCAGAGCATAGCGACGATCACCTGCTGGATACCGTGGTCGGTTACCGAAACGGCAACTGGATCTACGAATGGGTGCGCCAGGGGATGCTGTGGCAGCAGCGGGCATTAGAGCAACAAGATCCGCTGGTCGGCGGGCAGTATTGGCTGAATGCCGCCAATCTCTACAGCATTGCCGGTTATCCGCATCTGAAAGGGGATGAGCTGGCCGAACAGGCAGAGGTGCTCTCCAATCGCGCCTATGAAGAAGCCGCATTGCTGCTGCCGTACCAGCTAAAAGAGCTGGAGTTCGCCATTGAGGGCGGCAGTTCCATCACCGGCTTCCTGCATATGCCAGATAACGGCCAGGCGCCGTATCCAACGGTACTGATGTGCGGTAGCCTGGATACCTTGCAGACCGATTACCACCGCCTGTTCCGTGATTATCTGGCGCCGCACGGCATTGCGATGCTGACCATCGATATGCCGTCCATCGGTTCATCCTATAAGTGGAAGCTGACGCAAGACTCCAGCTTCCTGCATCAGCAGGTGTTGGCTCAACTGCCTTCCGTGCCTTGGGTTGACCATACGCGTGTCAGCGCCTTCGGCTTCCGCTTTGGTGCCAACGTGGCGGTACGCCTGGCCTATCTGGAGTCGCAGCGTTTGCGCGGTGTGGCCTGCGTTGGGCCGGTGGTGCATAGCCTGCTGTGTGAGTTGAAATGCCAGGACCACGTGCCGGATATGTATATGGACGTGCTGGCTAGCCGCATGGGTATGGCCAACGCTTCTGACAGCGTGCTGAAAACCGAGTTGAACCGTTATTCCCTGAAAACCCAGGGGCTGTTGGGCCGCCGCTGCCCAACGCCGATGCTGGCCGCCTATTGGGATGAGGATCCGCTTAGCCCCAAAGAAGAGTCGCAGCTGATCGCGTCTTCTTCGCTGAGCGGCAAACTGATCGCCATCCCGCGTACGCCGGTTTATCAGAGTTTCCATCAATCCTTACTGCAAATTTGTGATTGGCTAAGAGATAAAATGCGCTAACTAGTTGCTAATTTTTAACAGTTTGTTAAAAAGGGTGGACTACATTGTGGAGGTTGAAAAATGACGCTACCGAGTGGCCACCCTAAAAGCCGACTAATGAAACGCTTTGCCAGCCTGGGGCCGTACCTGCGCGAAGGGCAATGTGAGAACGACCGCTTTTTCTTTGACTGCCTGGCGGTCTGCGTCAACGTCAAGCCAGTACCGGAAAAACGCGAGTTCTGGGGCTGGTGGATCGAACTGCAGGCCGATAATTCCCGTTTCACCTATAGCTACCACTTTGGTCTGTTTGACAAGGAAGGGCGTTGGAACGAGGAAAAGATTAAAGACGCTGAAGTGAAAGAGAAGCTGGAAACCACGCTGCGCGTGTTCCATCGTCGCCTGGGTGAACTGCTTGCCACCATGGAGCTGAAGCTTGAACCCGCCGATGATTTCATTGAACAGCCGATAAAACTCTCCGCCTAAATCAATTCCCCCGCAAATTTACGCCGAAATCGCGTTGTGCCTGTTGGCATAACGCGTCTCTCCTGTTACAACGTCATGCATTCCTTTTAACTCCAACGGCAGAACTATTATGAACGGCAGCCAGACATTGGTTGTGAAATTGGGTACCAGCGTGTTGACCGGCGGTTCGCTACGTCTGAACCGTGCCCATATTGTCGAACTGGTGCGCCAATGCGCCCAGCAACATGCAGCGGGCCACCGCATTGTTATTGTTACTTCCGGGGCGATTGCTGCCGGGCGTGAACACCTGGGCTACCCCGAATTGCCCGCTACCATCGCTTCCAAGCAGTTGCTGGCGGCGGTGGGGCAAAGCCGGCTGATCCAGCTGTGGGAACAACTTTTCTCGATCTATGGCATTCATATCGGGCAGATGCTGCTGACACGTGCCGATCTGGAAGACCGCGAGCGCTTCCTCAACGCGCGTGACACCATGACCGCGCTGCTGGACAACCGCATTGTCCCGGTGATTAATGAGAACGACGCGGTTGCCACCGCAGAAATCAAAGTCGGCGACAACGATAACCTGTCTGCACTGGCTGCCATTTTGGCTGGGGCCGATAAACTGCTGCTGCTGACCGATCAGCAGGGCTTATATACCGCTGACCCGCGTAATAACCCGCAAGCCGAGTTGATCCGTGAAGTGCATGGCGTTGACGATGCGCTGAGAGCCATTGCGGGCGACAGCGTTTCCGGTTTGGGTACCGGCGGCATGGGTACCAAGCTACAGGCCGCCGATGTGGCCTGCCGTGCTGGCATTGATGTGATTATCGCTGCTGGTAGCAAGCCGGGCGTAGTGGCAGATGTGATTGAAGGCAACCCGGTTGGCACCCGCTTCCATGCGCTGGAAACCCCATTGGAGAACCGCAAACGCTGGATCTTCGGTGCGCCGCCTGCGGGCGAGATCACCGTTGACGATGGGGCGGTAGAAGCCATGATGGCCCGTGGCAGTTCACTGCTGCCGAAGGGCATCCGCGATGTTAAAGGTGATTTCTCACGTGGTGAGGTGATCCGCATCCGCAATCTGGCGGGGCGCGATCTGGCTCATGGCGTCAGCCGTTATAACAGCGATGCCATGCGCATGATTGCCGGGCACCACTCGCAGCAAATCAGCGAGATCCTGGGCTATGAATATGGCCCGGTGGCCGTGCATCGCGACGATATGATCGTAAGTTAAGGAGTGAATATGCTCGAGCAGATGGGGAAAGCCGCCAAACAGGCTTCCTGGCAGTTGGCGGTACTGAGCACGGCGAAAAAGAACCAGGTGTTGGCGGTGATGGCCGACATGCTGGAAGCCCGCAGCGAGGAAATTCTACAGGCGAATGAGCAGGATATGGCGCAGGCGCGTGCCACCGGGATGACTGAAGCCCTGTTGGATCGTCTGTTGTTGACTCCAGCGCGTCTGGCGGCGATCGCCAACGATGTGCGCCAGGTCTGCCGCCTGAGCGATCCGGTTGGCCACGTGCTGGACGGCAATCTGCTGGACAGCGGCCTGAAGCTGGAGCGCCGTCGTGTGCCGCTCGGGGTGATTGGCGTGATCTATGAAGCGCGCCCCAACGTCACCATTGACGTCGCCAGCCTGTGCTTGAAAACCGGTAATGCGGTGATCTTGCGCGGCGGTAAAGAGACTCACCACACCAATCAGGCGACGGTGAAAGTGATCCAGCAGGCGCTGGAACAGTGCGGGCTGCCAGCGGCGGCGGTGCAGGCGATCGAAAGCCCGGATCGTGAGTTGGTGAATGAACTGCTGCGAATGGATCGCTATGTAGACATGCTGATCCCACGGGGCGGTGCCGGGCTGCATAAGCTGTGCCGCGAGCAATCGACCATTCCGGTGATCACCGGCGGTATCGGCGTGTGCCATATCTATGTAGACGACAGCGTAGACTACGACAAGGCGCTGACCATCATCGAAAATGCCAAAATACAGCGGCCAAGCGCCTGTAACTCGGTCGAAACCCTGCTGGTTAATCGGACTATCGCTAACAGCTTCCTGCCTGCATTGAGCGTGCGTATGGCCGCCGTTGGGGTAACGTTGCACGCCAGCGATAACGCCATGCCGTTGTTGCAGGAAGGGCCAGCGAAGGTGGTTGCAGTGGCCGCAGAAGATTACGATGACGAATGGCTATCGTTGGATTTGAACGTGACGCTGGTGGAAGATATCGATCAGGCCATCGATCATATTCGCACCCACGGCACCAGCCATTCCGATGCCATTTTGACGCGCTCGCTGAGCAACGCTGAGTATTTTGTCCGTGCGGTGGATTCTTCTGCGGTATACGTCAACGCCAGCACCCGCTTTACCGACGGCGGCCAGTTTGGTTTGGGCGCAGAAGTTGCGGTCAGTACCCAGAAACTGCACGCCCGCGGCCCGATGGGGCTGGATGCGCTGACCACCTATAAGTGGATTGGCTACGGCGACGATTTGGTGCGCAGCTAGGTTCAGGTTTAAATGATGCTAAAGGGCGCAGTGTGTAGATACTGCGCCCTTATTGTTTCTGGCTATTGGCTCACTCGCAGCTTTTGATCATCGAGCCATCAACGCAAAAACTCCCCAGCCAAGGTATTCACGCGTGTACGCCACGTGGCGTTTAGGCGCGCTCGTCAACTGCGTCCGAACTTCCTCTGCGAGCTCATCATCGGGGTTTGCCTCCAACCATCGGCGCATCGTCAGCCACATGGCCGCTACGTACCTGTCCCAACCTTCCTGATCTGCCAACACCATTTCTACGACGTCGTAACCGAGCGTGTCAAAAGAGGTGACAAGCTCTGCCAGGGGGAGAAAGTCGGCAAGGGCAGTAGCGCCACACTCTTTGGCGATCTCTTCCGTCGGTGGCAACAGACGCCAATAAGGTTCACCGATAAGGATGATCCCGCCAGGCTTGAGGCTTTTACTCAGCAGTTCGATAGTCCCGGCGACACCTCCGGCTATCCAGGTAGCACCGACGCAGGCCGCTACTTCACATTTTTGATCGGTTACGTAACCGGCAGCGTCGTTATGGATAAACTCAACGCGTTCGGCTACACCGAGCTCCTCTGCTCGCAGCCTGGCTTGTGCACTGAATAACGGGCTCATGTCGATACCCGTACCGGTGATGTTGTAATCGCGTGCCCAGGTGCAGAGCATCTCCCCCGAACCGCTGCCGAGGTCGAGCACTCGCGTACCTGGTTCCATACGTAACACCGCGCCGAGAGTCGCGTACTTCTCGGGTGTGAACGGATTATGGATGCGGTGAGCACTTTCGCTGATAGTGAAAATACGTGGGATATCCATGACACTCTCCTTAGCGGTTGTCCAACTGGGCGCGAACATTGTTCAGCCCGCTGGTATTGATGCGATATGGCTGACCATTGACGGACTTGATCAGCTTTTTGGTTTTGAGTTTTTTGAATACGGCTAGCGTGCAGTCGCTGAGCAACAGCCCTTCGCGGCTGTAACATTCAACGGAAGTGACGCGGCCGGAGGCATCTCGGACGTGCGCAATACGTCCACCTTTGGCGAGAACGTGTAAGGTACGTTGTTCCTGACGGGATAAATTCATGCTGAAAAACCTGTTAATCATCATGTGCAAAACGTGCAAACACCCAGCGGTGTCCGCATTCGATTTCGGCGCATTGATAATCAGTCCGGCCTGGAAAGGTCGGGCAGCTGATTATCGGATGATTACATTCTCCAGCATCAAAGCCTCGGTATGAGTTGAAAGGGTTTTACAGCGGGAATAGTAACACACATTATTTGTATGGGAATAAGCTGGCACTGAAAAGTGTGATCCTTGATACATCAGCGTTAATGTTGTCGCGCGGGCAGTGAAGGCGATCCAGCATACTGAATCGCATAGACTCGAACGATTAGCTTAGGTCATGCAAGGCTTTATCCACCGGTGGAGTCAGCGTGATATTCAGGAAATCCACCGATAACCCACGACGTTCAGGCGTGCAGCACATCACACCGATTTTCGCTGCGCCTTGCGGAAAGTAACATAAGCGTAGCAGCGGCCAGTGATGACCCTCCATTGAGTACTGTAATCGCAGGCTGTTGCCTTTGCGGGTCAAGCGAAGCCAGAACTCACGTGGATCCCCCGCAAAGGTGCCGGTTGCCCAGTCTGAGTTCTCCAGCGTCAGCACGCTGCCTATTGCGGGGGCACCGTCGTTAAACTCAATACCGGCTTTAAGCCAGTGCTGGTCATCGGTCATGAACATGATCCCGGCCTGGTCATACAGCGTGGTGAAGTCCGCGCAGACCTTTACCTGAAAAGTGAAATCTTCACTGACGTCGGTGGCGAAGATGTGCCCTGAAAAACGCTCAAACCCGTACCAGGTTTTTTGCCAGAAGTCGGTTTTGTCATTTGTGACAACGCTTAACTTACCGTGATCGCACTGCCATTGTTCAGGTTCATTAATCCAGTAAAAGGAATCAAGCATCAGGCCTCCCAGGGGCAAAAAATACACGTTTGTCTACCAGAAATCAGTTTACGCCTTTGTCGATACAATGACTTCCCCAAAGCCCATCGTCTTTCTACGAGATGATGCGCCAGATCAGCGTCATAAATTGGACTATCGCTATCCATTCATCCGGCCGCGTTGTTACGATCAATGATCAAGATAGAGATAGTGCATCCAGCTTGTCATGCGCAGCAGCACCTTACGCATTACGGAAACATGGGTAAAGTGGTCGGAATACACCGCCACCTGGGCAAATATCCCATCTGGCAAAGCATCAACATCCGCATTCGGCTCTAACTCAATCACCGCCAGCACGCCATCGGAGCCGGGTATCATGCTCAATGATTGCAGGGTTCCCTGCGCCTGGTACGTCCCGCTGGGAACGACGGGAAGTATGCTGGTCAGTCTCCCCTGAAACACCTGGCCAGGTAGCGCATTGAAGACGATCTCGGCTTGATCGCCCGATTTCAGGCGTAACAGCGAATTTTGTCTGAATTGCGCGACGATTTGCCGTTTTTGCTGCGGGATAAACACCATCACCGGGCGCAGTGGCAGCGCTGCCGCGTAGGTTCCTGGGCGGATAAGCACCTGGGTTACATAGCCATTACTGGGGGCGCGAACCACGGTTTGGTCGAGATTGTATTTGGCTTCTGTTAACTGGGCACGGAGGCTGACTATCTGCGACTGTTCTCCGTTGACGACGCTGCTTAACTGGCTTTTTATCTGTGCCTGTTCAGCCAATGAACTTTTCACCAGCGCATCCTGCGCCAGAAAATTTTGCCTGGCGTTATCAATGTCGCTTTCGGAGAACGGGTTTACCCTGGCCCGGCTTCCTCTAAGATAGCGCTGGTAGTCTTTATATAAACGATCGCGTTCGGCAATCACCCCCGAGGTATGGGCGACGGCTTCATCTAATTGCCCTTGGAGCACCTGGATGCTATGGATTGCCGTCATTAAATCGGCCTGTAATCTATCGACACGTGCCTGGTATCGGGTGGGCTCTATTTTAAAAAGTACGTCCCCTTTTTTTATAAAGGTATTCTGCTTATCAGTGACCTCACTGACAATGCCGGTAACTTGCGGAGTAATGGGAATGGAAACCACGGCCTTTTGTGCTTGAAAAGTATAAGGGTGGTTATAATTCATTAATAAAATCAGGGCACCCACTAAAACAACGCCACCCAATGCTGCGGTGGGGACCGTCCATTTGTTTACCGGGATTTTAAATATTTTGAATATGCCATAGGCCAACGCGACATAGGTAAGAATAATGAGCAAGTCCATGGAGTTACTCCGCAGAAGGTGTTTTGGTTTCGCTGATGCTCTGTTCCAGCTCGGTAATTCTTTGCTCTAAGCGGGCAAAGGGATCTTGCTGGCCTTGCATGCCCCAACCGCGCTCTGGGCGATACAACGTGGCCCATATCCATAAAAAAGGCCACATCACATGCAGAGTAAACAAACTGACCCAACCCGCAACATGGATCGCGTCCGCATGCGGATGATTACGGGATTTTGCGATCAGATAAGGAATGTCATGGAGAATAATGATCCCGTAAAAAATAACGAGGAAGACAACAATGAGTACGCCTAACGCAAAGTAATTTAAGAACATGGTGGCCTCGGCTAAGTAAACTCACCCGACGGATTAGGTACGTGCGCTATGGGGTGCGCCACCTTGTCTGTTAGGCGTGTAGTAGTGGGTTATCATTGACTGTAGTGGATAATAATTTATGAATAGTGATATTTTTCATCTACTTTGGCAGTGCACGCCGACAATGACATGTCGGTAGATAAAACACCTAAGGCAATGCTAAAAGGATGTCTTTTCATATATCCTCTCGGTGGGGAGAGGTCAGTTCATAAAATATAGCACCATCCAAAAAATCTGGCGGTATGAGAAGATTTTTGTTGGCGATTTATCAGCAACCTTGGTCGTTAACGGGGCTAAAATGGTAGTGTCTATGAACCCATTTCATAAGTTCTGTGCGAACTGGCAAGGTTTACGTCAACCAAGGAAATACGCATGCTGAAAGAAAACTTCAATGAGCTACAGGTTTTTCTCGCCGTGGCGAGGGAGAGAGTTTTTACCAAAGCGGCGGGCGAACATGCGGTGCGCAGCCTGCTATCACGGTGCCCGCCACGCTCAACGGCTGCGCGGATCAGTTCAACGGCCTGACGCGTATCCGTTGCCAAAGCTCAACCCCATGCAGCCCAGGCCGAGCGCTGACACTTCCAGCCCGGACTTACCGAGATAACGTGTTTGCATTCGGGAGTTCCTCCTATTTTATCGTTAAACGTCGAGTTTGCGGCTGGCTAGCTATTCCACCCTGGCCGGATCGCGATGCGAGAAGAAAGCGCTGGTCGCGGTATCGATCGGCCGATCTGTGGTGTGTGAAAAGTTTTACTCGGCGTGATTTAATTGATTAGAGGGAGTAATTCGCTAGGGTTAATTAGCAGGATTCATTAATAAGCGAATGAACCCTGCTGTTTGTGCTGGTACTGCGGATTTTTTGTGGCTGACCTGGTCGGCAATCTTAGCCTGGCAGGCGAATTGGCCCAAGCTCAACTGAGCAAGGTAAAGACTGCACACATAAGGTTAATCATAGTACAGCGTATAGTGCAGCAAGCGGCTAAATGACCCTGAATTAATCGGCCCCGTTTTAGCGATGTAAGCCGAGAAAAGCAGGGTGTTATCGCCTTTTTTAATTTTTTGGCCGCTATTCTTTTTGCCAAAATACAGCGGGCTGCCATCACTGTCCAGCAGCCCTAACGCGATACCACTCATGCCATCAACCGGAATCAAACTGCCAGATGCGCCGGTCCCCGTTCTGTCGAACGCAATCTTGACGTTCTTATTTTCTGTATCGCAGCCGTATAAATTGATGAGGAAGGGCACCGGTGTAGATTTCCCTTTGGCATCAAGCTCGGCGCTGGATATTTCGCCCATGTTGATCGTTTGATTATCATCACCGACCACGATATTGCAGGTGGCGACAGTAATCCTGCCCACAAACTGAGTGCTACTGCTCGCCTTGATTTCCGCATGAGCAGCGGTGGGCAACAGCGTTGCGGCAAATAGAAGTAAACATTTGCTGTTCATCATTGCTTTCCTTCCCAATAACATTCACGGCATGGCAACTTCGAAGGTCAGCACCTGGCTGTATTCACCATCCTTGATTTTTTTTAGATCCTTGGTGGTGGCGGATATTTCAGCCCGCATCCTTTTTGATTCGCTGATGCTGCTGATATCACTAATAAAGCTGGAGTATTTTTGGTTGAATTTCAAGTATGCACCTTTACCTAAATCAAACAGCTTGAGGCCGATACCCTGTGGCGCTCCTGAGCTATGGCTAATCCCCCAAAAGGTCGAGCTGATTGGGTAACCGCCTTGGGTTTTGATTTCACCGGGCAGATTATAGGCGCTACCCATACAGGTGGTGGATTGGTCTGGTCCTTTTATCACGGTCATGGTGAAGTCCTCACTACGGACTCTGCCACGGCTGAGATCGTCAGAGGAGATCGGCTGGAATGCCACCACATCCGGGGTGACAACGGTCAAGGTACACTGCTTGATCGGTGGTCTCATCGAACCGCCCCCGCCTCCGCTACCGATGCTGCTGTTAGTACCGCAGGAAGTCGATCCGTCATTTCCGTTTAGGCCGCAGATAATCAAGTAGGGGGTGCTGGTTGTTGACCAGGCCATATCGGTATCCGAGCCAGAAATTATCCACAGGGCGCCGACCGAGTCTTGCAGATCATAGAAAGGGTTAACGTTATAATCGGTTTTAAATATTTTGGGTTGTACGCGAAAATTAAACGTTAAACTCTTGGTATAGCGTGGCGTGGCGAGTTCCAGATCCCAGCAAGTTTTTTTGCATGGTGCCAAAGTGGTATCGTTCCAGGTAAACTGCTTATCGTGTTCCATGTTTTCAATATTGCTAAAGGTTCTCTGCGAACCGGCACCGGAGATCGTTAAGGTCAGGTTTTTCCATACGTTAGAATTGGCAGGGATGGGAATATCCAGATCGCTGGCCTTGGAAAACTTATAGGTGATCATCTCTGCTTTATCGCCAAAGTTGATGCAGATTACCCTGGCGGTTTGGCTGGTGGAGTAGATGCCGTTGGGAATTTTCCAGATATCTTTTTTGTCACAATGCTTAATACCCTCTTCGTCTTGATAACAATTAATATCTTCAGTGCCCCTTTGGATCCTTCCCTTGATCAGGCTACCGAGGCTTACGGCAGGAATGAGGCTAGGGCTTGGTGTCCAATCGCAGGCAATAACTGACTCAGCCCAGGCGGTGTTAACAGAGAAAAGCCCTATACAGAAGCTCAGGATAAACTTGATCATAACAATAGCCTCAATATCAAGGGCGACTTTTATCGTCTTTTACCACATCGCACTGGCTCGCTGTGCAATGATAATTTATTGCGTTATAAGAGCCATAATCATTAATGTACTGTAGTTGGATGGCCTGGTTTTTTACCAGCGCGTTTGGCACAGTGACGTCACTCAGCGGCTTAAGCGTTATAGCCTCATCCGACAGTGATAGCGGTTTGCTCGCTACGCTGAGGGTCGGGATAACGATATAAAAAGGCGTAGGATTGACGATCTTCACGCCATTATTGACGGGGGTAAGCACTAACTTCTCTTGCCAAACCTCCATGGCCATTTTTTTCAGGCTCGCAGGGCGGTAGAAGACCTTTATTTTAATCCGTAAAGCTAACTGCACGACGTTGCTCTTTTCAGATTTTGGTGGGATCTCCTGCAGGTTATAGAAGAACAATGACTCTCTATCCTGAGGTAATTGAGCCGCAGCCGGCAACGGGGTAATGTTTACCTGCACTGTAGTGTCTTGTTCCAGCCGTTGTAGCGGTGGCAGCACGGTAAGGGGGGAGTTTATTTTTTCTTCATTTTCGTTTTCTAGCCAGCTTTGTGCCAGATAAGGTAATTTTTTACTGTGGTTAATAATATTAACCGGTGCCGATTTTTCATCACCCATCATAATCACGCGAGTTCTATCAATAGAGATCGCCGCGTTGGCCTGGGAGACGCTAAAACCTGCTAGCATCAGGATAAAAAATAGCTTGGTAGCCTGTGGGAACATGGGAATATCCTTGTGAGATTATTGGGTTTTACATACCGTAGAAGAGGTGAAAGACAGCGATACATTCTGGCCCTGCAGGCTGAAGAAACAGTGTCGGCCAGCCGCATCCATCGCTTTTAGGGTGGAATCACTGCTGACTCCGGAAATATAGACCTCGCCATTTTCACCCACCATGCCAACGCTTCTCTTCTCAGCAGCGTCTTCAACGGTGGTGCCAAACGGGATCGGTCGGCCCTGGGGATCGGTTAACCGAATAAATGCTTTGATCCCCCGGTAAACCTTGAGTCTGCGATAGCCAATCGCCCCTTTGGTTAGCACCGTTTGGATGTTGGCGACTGAACCATCAACATCATCGGGGAGTCGTTTAGTATCAATCGAGTAATCGGTACGGTAATATTCCGGGACGTCGTTGATGATGGCCAAGCCTTGGGCGTTGGTGGGCTCGTTGCGGTCTCCATTGCCAACGTAAACACCGGCAATACCCTTAGTGTCGAGCAGCAGTCTTGAGTTTCCGGCGTAGCCGTCACGGTGCATAACGGTGCCATGAGCGGTGGTCGTGAACCCGGACTTGATGCTGCCGCCCAGATAGTAATCGTCGTCACTCATCGATGCGTTTAAGGTGGTGGCGACCTTGGCCATTTTTTGCGAGGAGTTGGCATTGATCTTACCTTGCCGCAAGCCCTCATAGGCGTTGGCGCCAACGGACCAGGTATTATTGGGGTCAACATTATTGGTATAGGACAGGCTCGGTGATAATTTACCGTTATTGGTACGCATAGCGGTATTCATATAGCTTTTGGCACCTAATGGGATATTAAAACTCAGGTAGATTGAGTTGTTGTTTTTCTGGCTCTGTGAATAAAAGCTTTTCTTATACTCTGTGCGGTTTACCGAGAGATAGGTATTGATATTTTTCAGGCCGGCGAAGTCAAAGGATTTTGACACGCTTAACCCGTAGGTATTACTGTCGGAAACGTCCTGCCAGTAGGTTTGCTTGGTATAAATGGCGTTCAGTGAGAACCCGAGATCGCTAAAGCTCTTGCTGGCGACGATATTGTAACTTTCCTTGCTGGTGCTGATATAATCCGGGCTAGTTTTCAGTGTGATAAAATCATTGAGCGTCAGGAAGCTTTCCTCTGAGAAACGGTAGCCCGCAAAGGTAATTTGGCTATCAATGCTGTCGAACATTTTCGAGTAGTTGAAACGGTAGCTTTGGCCCCGCGGGCGGGAGTCTGACAGCTGTGCATCTGTGTGGGTCAAGTCGAAGGATAGGGCACCCAGTATGCCCATATCGTAACCAATACCCCCGTTGATAGCGTAGTACTGTTTATCGGTAAGGATAAAGCCGCCAAACAGTGACGTTCCTGAAAAGATGCCGAGAGAGGCTTCACCGGTGGCGAGATACGGATTGAAACTTCCATTGTTATTTGATTGCCCCATCATGACTTTATATCTGACATGACCGGAACGCGTCAGGAAAGGAACGTTGGAGGTTTGAATGGTTGACGTTCTCTCCTCACCATTTTCCTCGCGGATGGTTATTTTTAACTCGCCAGAGGTCATGTCGGTGAGATCGTTGATGATAAAGTTGCCGGGCGGCACCAACTTTTCATAGATAACGTTATTATCACCCCGGGTGATGATAATTTTGGCGTTGCTGTTGGCAACTCCTTCGATGACCGGCGCATAGCCACGCAATGCCGGTGGCAGCATGCGATCGTCGCTGATAATGGCAACCCCGGTATAGTCCATGGCGTCGAAAACATCGGATGAAAGATAGTTTCTGCCGAGAGTTAAATGAGCACCGGCATCATTGAGTGAACGCGCCAGGTAAGCCGTTGGCGTGCTGAAGCGCGATTGCTTTTCGCCCTGCCGGCCTTTATATAAAAATGCCTGATGGTGACTTCTCAGGCGCCAGGAACCGTAGTTCACACCGGCAGTCCCGTAGCCAGATAATGACAGGTAGTTTGAACCCTGCTTATTCTGATAGACGTTGCCACTGGCGTTATAATCAAGCAGGATGCCGGGAATGCCTTCATCCCATTGCGCCGGTGGTATCCAGTTGGGATCGTTATACTTTAACGCTGCCTGCGGGATCGTCAGCAGCAGTTCGCTCTTTTTACGATCGATTCTCACCGTGCTGCCTGCATAATCCTCAACGATAATGCAGGTGCTATCCCCTGGTGCGTGGTGTTCCATTATTCCCTGCAAGGCACTACTTTTTAAATCAAATTTCTGCAACAGTTCCGGGGTAAAGCAAACCTTGCTGTCCCCCTCGATGTCGATTAACTGGAACTGGAGGGTGCCAACAGTTCTATTATTCAACTTTAACGACAGCAGGTAGTTTCCCGCTGGAATATAATCAGGACGTGAAAAATTACTCAAGCTGATACTCTGTTTATCGAGGATGTCCAAGGCTCTGGTCTCAAACTCAATATCATTGTTTTTTGCATAGGCTGAGTGTGCAACAATGATAAAAAACAATAGGGATGAAGCGGGTGAGTAATTTTTCTTATTGTTCATGATAATAGTTTCTGAACGTCGGTAAGTAGCAGGCTTGGCCAAGCCATACCTGCTAGGTGATAATTACTACTGGATTTGGGGGTTTTAGAGATAGGTCAGAGAGAAGCTGGTCAATGCGTCATAGTGACCGGCAATAACCGCTTCCCCATCCAAGGCAACGACCTGAGCGGAGAATTGCAGGGTGTTGTCTCCGGTGCGCAAGCTATAAGGCTCGGATTTTGTCGCAATCTTAACCTGCTTGTTGGCGGCATCTAACAGACGGATGGCCAAACCCTTGGCATCACCGGTGACCCCCAGGAAACCATTGGCACCACCGACAGACATGCCATCGAAGCGGACGTTGACTTTGGTTTCGGCGGCAGCCTTGGGATCAAATGTGCAGCCGATAAGTTTGATTTTAAACTCGATAGGGGTGCTGTAACCGATAGTGGTCAACTGGGAGTCGGCAACCTGTCCCAAGTTGACCGATTGGTTGTCGCCATCAATACCTGGAGCTAAACCGCAAGGGGCTTTTAACACCGAACCTTTGAACAGGATCTGGCCATTGCCTTGGGAACCAGGGGGAACCTCAGCCAGAACGGTACCGCTCAGCGCTAAAGAGGCTAATACGGTAGCGGCTAGCAGGGTTTTCTTGATAGTCATTTTTAATCTCCATATTTACATGCTGTCTTTGGTATAAATCGGCTATACCTTTCCTTGAGGTTACTTATATAAAAGACCTCACACATAGCGCCTTATCTTGTTGCCAGGTGTGAGATCTCTTAAACACCGTAAATCATTAGCTAGGTGTCCTTTTTAGCTTGTCTTCCCTTGAGGATAGGCAGACTTACACAGTATCCTGGATTACTCACTGTCCATTTTTGTTGTTAATTTTGGTATATGTAATAATTATTATTAATTATAAATTAGAGGAATTATAATTATATTGGCAATATTTATTAAACCCTTTTAATTCAATCTGTTAGTTTGTTTTTTTATGTTATAATTTTTAATAATTTTTACAATCATTGACATTATTTGGTATTATCGGTAGGTTATGTGTTTTTTGATTTTCTGCGTATTTTTAGCGATAAATAAACTGAGAGTGGAGTTTGTTGTGTGGTCGTTTCAATAATCAATGGTAGGAGGCGTGAGATTGGTCTAAGTGAGGATTTGGATGCTGCAGTGGAGATTTATTATAATGCGATTCATAAAATTTATATGACTCATCCTCTCTATTTTAAAGTGATGTTTAAAGCCAATCGGAATATTATTTTTTGGTCCATGTTAGGTGGTTATTACACCTTTAAAAACCCTTCTTTTAAAGGGGTTAAGAAGCTTTGCATTAACCATGAATTGTTAAGTGCTAATGCCTTGGATTCATTCATCTCTTTCTTGCAGGTAGGAGGGCGCTTGGCGATCAGGCGTGATGAACAGGATAAACGCAAATTAACTTACCAACCGACAGCCAAAGGGGTAAATGAGGTTCGTGAGTTGATTGATACCCTGCTGCTGGCTTACGCGATGATCTACCCTGAGTTCGCTCTTGCACAGAGGTTTGATCACGATGATTTCATGGCGGATTTTTTCAAAAATTATATACAAGTCATAGGGAAAGAAATGTTTGTGTATGACGTTGTGCCAGATAGCCGTGCATTTTTGACCAAGGATGGGGGGCATATGATGATGTTTCACCTGTATATGGAAAGTCTCAGGCAAAGAACGTTAACGGTGCAATATAATTACTTAAAAGTATCGACGGAGTTTTCGGTATCCCGCTCACATATCAAGCGATGTTTTCAGGCAGCCGAGCGGTTAGATTTATTGAACTTGAGGCAAGATGGCAAGACCATTGAGCTTAAACCCCGTTTTATCGATATGGTCAGAGAGGCCTTCTGTTTTTACCTGGCGAGCGTGGAATATGGCGTTTTTGGGGCGCGTTAATCGGGTCCAGGCGTGCCAGCCTTAACTGAATGGTAGGGTCTCACATATTCGACCGTAGGGGCGCTGCATGCTGCGCCCGCTTTGACTATCAGTGGGTGAGTTCAGAGCATACATCTTCACCAGGGCGCAGAATAGTATCCTGACGTAACAGAAATTTTTGTATCTTGCCCGAAGTGGCAACGCTTGCAGATGAACTTATTATGGCAGTTTCGTGGCTTCAAGCCTCACTTTGTAAGGCAGGCCCAAATCCCAGCGGCTTTGCCAGTGCGCGATGAACTGCCTGGTAACGTCGGGCATATAGCGCAGTACTACCACGTTTTCGCTATTTTGTGTTTCAGCTGAGGGAGCATAGTTAAACGAGCCGGTTTCCACCGTCTTGCCATCGACAATAATCGTCTTGTCGTGCTGAATATGATAATGCCCATCGATGCGCATCTGTATGCCGTGAGTGGCCGCGTAGTTAATTGCAGCCTGGCTGGCTTTGCCCTGATTCCGGCGTTTATCGACTACCACGCGCACCTCCACTCCACGATTGTGCGCCGCTACCAGCGCCTGGGTGATATCGGGTGCCTGGAAAGAATAACCGATCATTTGGATGGACTGATGTGCGTGGCCGATAATATTCAGCACCAACGCCCGCGCCGAGCCCTCTGGCGAAAATCCCACTTGCACGTGTGTGGCCGCATTGGCAGCGGTGGGCAAGGCGACGACAGCGATCAGCGCTAGCCAATTGATCCGGTATTTAAACAATTTTGTGCTCCACGGTGAACGCGGTAGGAATAACAAAGCGGCCAGGTTCGCTGAGTTTAACTTGGTCGCAGGGGACATTTCACGACTAAACGGGTTGATCAATTGACCTCTATCAAAATAGTCAACAATATGTCATCTGGAAGATGCTCAGGCTGAAGCCAGCGTCACCTGACCTCACAAGATTTTAACTTTTTAACGGATTAAGCCTGATGGATAACCTTGCTCAGCTGTTCTCCTCCCTGCAAAAACGCTTACGCCCGGAAGACGTGGCTGAACTGATCCTCACGCAGTTGGGAGATTCCCTGACTCCAGTGGAAACGGCTCAGCTACGGCAGGCAGCGACTGGGTCACTGAAGTCCGGCCTGGTACAGATGACCTCGATGATGCAGGAATTTCGTCAACCGGTCGCTCCAGAGAAACAGGTGGCGAAGGCAGGAGAGTTATTTGCTGGTGCCCCGGTGTTGGACAGCGTTGATTGCAGCGATATTCAACAGGTTCGCCAACTGATTGAGCAACTGTCGGTGGAGATCCAGAAAGCTCCAGGCAGTAATAATTTTATCGTCGACCGTTTCAGCCGTGCGCAGCGGCGACAGGCGGGCATGGATATCTCCAAACGGCGCTATAACAAGCTGTTCCGTTTTCTGCAGCGCTTTGAGAGCAAGCTGGCGACCTACCAACTGGAAACGCAAAAATACCAGGCGACCCGGATGGCCAAATCGGGGCTGGCAATGATGATCCGCTATGAGGATTTTGCTTCCACGCCGGACGTTGCCTGCTTTATTGCCTGGCTTTCCGCCCGCATGAACCGCCGCAGCGTGTTTACCAACCAGGCTCAGGATCGTGCTTTTGACCAGATTGGCGAGATGCTGCTGGCGCGGGTACAACAGGCGCCGACATCGGCGGGCTGGTACGCCATTGCCCATATCATGCCGGAACGTGACATCGTAAAGCACCTCGACGATCGGCAAAAGCTGAGCTTGTTCACTCTCTATCTGGCACAGCTCAACGAGCTGGCCGGATTGCTGCAATTGATCTGGCAACGCAATACCTTCAATCGCCAGACCATGATAGTAAAGCGTGGCGATGACTCCTCTACCTGGAATGCCCTGGCTGGAGCCTGGAACAGCGCCAGGCAAGGTTGGCTTGCGCTGGCTGTCGTATTAGGCATGGAGGAGATGGTCGAACAGATGTGCCTGGGTAAAGTGCTACGCCTTATGGCTGGGGACGTCGCCGCCTGGCACTATCAGACTGGCGGTGGGTTGGAGCCGGATACTCAGGTATGGGCGCATCTGCCGTTGCCTTGGGAAGTGTTTTCTGGTGCCAGCAGTTGTACCAAAGCCGATGTGCAGCGGGTCTGCGCGCAGTTTGGCGTCGATCCTTATAACAAGGGGTGGATCGGCCCACGCCGCAATCGGCAGGCAGTGCCTTTTGTGCCAACGCCGGAGCTGGTTCATGGCGTGGTGGTGGATAAGCCGGAGATCGCCCTGATACTGCGCAAGGCGGGCTATTTTTCCGGTAAAGGCAGTTAGCCCGCTTGACCGGGCTGACGGCTCGTAGATAATAGCCCTAACTCTGGTATAGCTCAGTGGTAGAGCAGTCGGCTCTCCATCCGACTGGACACAGGTTCGAGCCCTGTTGCCAGAGCCTTTCATTTTGCTTGTTCCGTAACGCGAACATCGTCTCTTCTTCCCATGGCTGCCTGTTTAACCTCTTTGCCAAGACGCTGGATAATATCCTGACGTAGCAGGAATTTTTGTATCTTGCCTGAGGCGTTACGCGGCAGGTTGTCCACCACCACCAGGTGTTCAGGGTATTTGTATTTGGCGACCCGCTTGCGGCCAAAGAACGCGATGACCTCCTCCAGGGTGAGTGAGCCGTAAGCGGCCTTCAGCACCACGTAGGCGCAGGATCTTTCCCCTAATCGTTCATCCGGCATGGCGACAATCGCGGCATCATGAATACGTGGATGTTGCATCAGGATATCCTCCACTTCGCGGCTGCTGATATTTTCCCCGCCACGCACGATAATATCCTTCTTGCGGCCGGTAATTTTAATGTAGCCGTCGGCATCCATGCGGCACAGGTCGCCGCTGTAGTACCAACCATCCTCATCCAGCGCTCGGGCAGTCAGCTCCGGCTCATCCAGATATCCCATAAATACGTTGGGGCCACGCGAGGCTTCTTCACCTTCTTCACCGTTGGAGAGTGGGTTACGCTCTTTATCCACCACTTTGATTTCTATCCCAGGTGCGGCAAAACCGTCGGTGTTGATCACGCGGGAAAGGGGATCGTCCAGGTTGACCACCGCGTGTGGCGAACTTTCCGTCGAGCCGTAGACGCTGAGTAGTTTAATGCCCATTTGCAGGCAATCCTGGGCAATTTTTTTCGGGATGGTGGTGCCGCCGCACAGGAAGAAGCGTAACGATGAGATGTCGTGCGGCTGTTGTTGCAGGGTGCATAACAGGTCATAGACAAAAGGCGTTGCTCCGAGCACGCAAGTACAGCGCTCTTGTTGCAGCAGGGCAAGGCAATCGAGCGGATTAAAGATATCCAGCAGAACGCTGCGTGCGCCAATCAGAAAGGGGGCCGTCACGCCGTGCAAGAAACCGGTCGCATGCCCCAGCGGTGCGGGCATCAGGAAGGTATCCAGCCAGGTGAGATTAAGCCGCGCGCAGTAGGCACGCTCGCTGGCCAGAATATTATTGTGCGTCAGCATCACGCCTTTGGGTTTGCCTTCGGTACCGGAGGTGAACAGCACGGCGGCCAGCTCATCGCCATGCACGCTGACCGGTGTAATCAGTGGTGGAACATCCCGTAGCAACTGGCTAAGTGCGGGGACGGTTGTTGCGGGGGAAAGCTTATCAACGGCCACCACCTCAAGCAGGCCAGGTATTTGATCGCATAGCGGCAAGATGAGCTCAATTGGCCGGGTATTTCTGAACGAGGTTGGCGCGAACAGCACCTTGGCCTGGCATTTGTTCAGCACCCAGACCAGCTCGGCCTCTCGCCAGGAGGGAAGCAGGGGAACGGAAACCGCCCCCGTTTTCAGGCAGGCCAGGTAGATCACGGTAAACTCACACCAGCCGGGAAGCTGAAAGGCGACGCGGTCACCCGGTTGAATACCGCAGGAGATCAGCCATGTTGCCAAGCTACTTGCCGCGCGGTCGAGGGCGGCATAGGTATAGGAAGTTCCTCGATTGTCGATCACGGCAATCTTTTCCGGCATGGCCTGCTGGGTTTGATGCCAGTAATCGGCAAGCGAGGCATCGCCCCAAAAACCTTGTTGCCGGTATTTGGCCCGGCGCTCAGGATTGAGTTTTATCGTGACACTCATTGGTTTATCTCTATTCATTATTTCTGGGGGGGTGAACTGTTCTGGTCCGGTAAACATTGCCCCTCACCCTAACCCTCTCCCGTAGAGAGAGGGGACCGATCGAGCGTGTTTGAAATTGTAGTGACTCACCTTTGATGAGTGACGAGCGGTTTGCTGAGATGGTCTCTTTACTGCCAAAAGTGCAAGGGCTATCAGCTCCCTCTCCCTGTGGGAGAGGGTTAGGGTGAGGGGCTCAGCCGTAGCGAAACTCGACGCCAAACGTCCCCAAAGGATATTCCCACTGCTCAAGAATGGTGTCGCCGCACAGCACGCGGCAGGTTCCGCATTCCAGACAACCGGCAGAATCGAAATGGATATTGCCTGTGCTGTCTTGCTTATACAGCCCGGCAGGGCAAGCCAGCATCAGCTTACGGAACTCCTCCATGTTGGGGTTATCCACCAGAATGATGTGTGGATGGCCTTCATTAACATGGAACTTGTTGATGCCCAGTTTGACGTCTACGTTGACCGGATTTTCGCTGCTCATAGCGCTGTCGCCCCCTTGATGCCGTCTTTCAATAAATTCATCAGCCCAATCTGTTTCACCCTTTTCATCAGAGCCTTACGCACGGGCTGGGTAGGGCTGCCATCGATAGTGAACATATCCCCCATGATGTCCGCGACCATGCGCGGGTACTGCGTAAACAGGCGCGGGTTTTCCATCAGCGCAGGGATTTTGCGGAAGTAGTGCACCTCATGCATCACACAGTTTTGCTCCAAGGCGTGCTTATATTCCCCTAGGCTGCTGGCGGAAAAGTTCTGCCGCTGCTTGGCCGCGATGGCCGTATTGGCAGCCGCCTGTGCCGATGCAATGGCCAGATCCATGCCGCGTATGGTAAAGCCCAGGTTCAGGCAGAATCCTGCCGCATCGCCGACGATCATTACGCCGCCGTCAGCCAGCGTGGGTATCATCGCCTTGCCACCTTCCGGAACCAGGTGAGCACCGTACTCCAGCAGCTTTCCCCCCTGGATCAGCGGGCGAATGGATGGGTGCTGCTTAAAGTCCTCCAGCATCTGGGGCACGCTTTTCCCCGCGTGGCCAATCTCTCCCAGGCCGCATACCAGCCCTAGAGAGAGGGAGTCCCGATTGGTATAGAGAAATCCTCCCCCCATCAGGCCGTTGGACGGGGAACCGGCAAACAGCCAGGCGGCCCCGTCATTGCCAGAGAGGTTAAAGCGATCTTCGATCACCGAGGGGGATAAACCGATAAGCTCTTTGACGCCTACGGCATAGTGATGTGGCGAAGAAGGGGGCAACAGGTTAATCGAGCGGCCGAGCATGGAATTCACGCCGTCAGCCAGGATCACTATGTCAGCCTTCAGGATATCGTCGCCCGCCTGCACGCCGGTGACCTGATTACCTTCCCGTATCAGCGCGTCGACGCGGACGCCCGAGATAAACTGTGCTCCCGCCTGTTCGGCTTTTTCCATCAACCAGGGATCGAACCGGTTGCGCAGCACGGTATAAGACGCCTGGGCGGCAATATCCGGTTTCTCGCTGTGAAAATCGAGCGTGACGGCGCTTTCCTCCGTCATGAATGAGATCTTCTCGCGGGTGACCTTGCGCTCTACTGGCGCCTCCTGTGCGAACCCAGGCATGATGCGTTCCAAGCTATGGGCATACAGGCGGCCTCCGGTCATATTCTTACTGCCAGCGCTGTTGCCACGCTCGATGACCAGCACATCCAACCCGGCCTGCGCCATCACGTAGCTGGCTACGGCACCAGCGACGCCAGCACCGACCACGATGGCATCAAATTTATCGTCCGACATGCTTATGCTCCCTATCTCGCCGCGGGTGTGCGGCGAGATGCGTGCAGTGAATCAAAGGGTTAACGACCTAACTGGTCGATCAGGGCTGGGACCACTTTGTAAATGTCACCCACCAGGCCGTAGTCGGCATAGTTGAAGATCGGGGCGTTTTTGTCCTTGTTCACCGCGACAATGATCTTGGCGCCGTTGCCGCCGACCATATGCTGGATCTGCCCGGAAATGCCCAACATCAGGTAGAGATCGGATTTCAACTGCACGCCAGATACCCCGATATAGCGCTCGCGTTCCATCCAGTTTTCGCCCTCGGCGATAGGGCGAGAGCAGCCAACTTCTGCTCCTAACAGGGCTGCCAACTCATGGACCATTTTCAGGTCGTCCTGTGCAGCCAGCCCACGTCCGACACCAACCACGCGTTTGGCCTTGCTGAGATCGACGCTGCTCAGCGCTTTGGCACGGCCCTCCTTGCAGAGGATTTCCTGGCGCGGGGTAACATAGCTGAGTTGAGTGACCAGGCAGTCATGAGCCGGGTCGGCGGCGGCAGGCTCCATCACGCCGGGAGCCAGGGTGATGATGGCAGTGGTGGTATTGATTTTTTCCTTACCGAAGGCCAATCCGCCGTACATACGGTGTTCGGCGATGAAATCAGCCCCGTCGACGTGCACGGCGGTCACATCGTTCACTACCGCTGCGTTCAGTAACACACCCAGGCGGGCGGTGAGTGCTTTACCGCGTTTGGTGGCTGCCATCAGCACCAGGGCCGGAGTCTGTTCGCCGTTGACCTCTTTCAAGATGTCCGCCAGGGTTTCAGCATAATTTTCAATGCGCTGCAGTGCGGAGGTTTTCTCCAGCACGTAGATGCCGTCTGCACCCAGAGACTTGAGCCTGGCAACCTGTTCGCTGTCTTGCACGATGCCATAAACATGCTCGCCCCACTGGCGTGCGCCTGCCATCAGTTCGCCGTAGCGCTCAACGTTGTCGCTGAACACCCATACGTTTGTCAGTTTACTCATGATGATTTTCTCCAGTCGTGGGTTAGTTCAGCGCTTTTTTCAGATGGTCCGCCAGCTCGGCAATGGCTTCCGGCGAGTCGTTTTCCAGAATGATGCGTTGGCGCTGTTTCTGCGGCGGTACGGTGATCTCGACCAGCTCGGCCAAAGGCGGCGTCTGGCTCCAGGCAATGTCATTGGCTTGCCACTGATTGACCGGCTTTTTGCCGGCGCCGAGGATCGCCTTCATCGTCGGAATGCGGGGAACGTTAATATCTGAGGTCACGCAGATAACCGCTGGAAGTGGTAGTTCAAGCACCTCGACCTCTTCTTCGAGCGTGCGCTCAACCAGTACACGTTCACCGGCAAATTGGATCTGGCTGACGGCATTAACGGTAGGGAGCTGCAAGATTTCCCCAACCAACAGGCCTACCTGCTGGGCATATAAATCCCCGGAACCTTCACCAAACAGCATCAGATCAAAGCCGATTTTGTCTGCGGCGGCAGCCAGCGCGTGTGCGGTATCCATCGGCAGCGCATTTTCCAGTTGCGCATCCTGCACCAGATAAAGCTCATGAGGGCCGCGCGACAGCACGTCCTTACGCACCTTGGAGTTTTGCAGCAGCGAGCCGCCCACGCAGAGTGCGGTAATGTGATCGTTCTCTGTTGCCAGCTGGGTGGCGGCCTCGATCGCATTTAAATCGAACTGGCTGATTTTGGCTTCGGCGTGATCGAAATCGAGCGTACGTTGTGCGGTAACCACAATATCTTGCTCTTCGGGGACCAGCTTAAAGCAGGTTATTATTTTCATGGTATCTCCTGTGGGTCGCTCGCTGGCGGCAGAGAGCGTTCTATCAGCGGAAAGGACAAAAAGCATGACAATATATTGCGAGTGCGCAGGGGGATTTACGACTGGATAATCTGTTTTTGTTGCTAACAATCTTGCAAAAAAACGGCTAATAACGGATGGATTGTTGTGCGGGAAAATGGTTTGCCAATGAGTAAGGTAAGCCGGCGGCGCGATCGTGGTGATTTTATTTTCGTGCCATCTTGCACGTGGGGCAAACTATCTTGTTTTAGTCGTCTGGGCTCATATTGTATATTGTTTTCTGTCGCTCTATTTTAGCCACTGATCATTTTGCCAAAGCCAACGTTTTTGTGTGGAGGTTGCCATGTTTCAGCGCTGTTTCGATAATAAAAAAGAAGCCCTTTTTGCGCAGGGGATGACGCCAAAACTCTCGCGGTTCGTCATCAGTGACGATCCCAACTGGGAGTCTGGGCATCATGTGCATAATGATGAGAGCGAGCTGATTTACGTTAAGCAGGGGGTGGCCAGGCTGGTCATCGATTCCTCTTACTACGTGGCACACGCTGGTGATATCGTGGTTATTGAGCCTGGCCGACTCCATGCGGTAGCATCAGACTGCACCTCTCCGGCTACCACCTATACCTGTGCCGTCCATGGCTTCAAGTTTCAGTGCTGGGAAGAGAATCAGATTTTACAGCCTCACTCCTGCCCGGTAGTTTCCGTTGGGCAAGGGGGGGAGGTGATAAAAGCGATCCTTCATGAACTCGGCGTGAGATTGCCCCAGCAGAAAAACGAGTTAACCTCATCGATTTATGATGCTTATGGTTATGCCCTCACCGCGCTGTTTTATGAAAACTTTAAAAACGCTTACCGTTCAGAGTTGGGGTACATTAAAAAAGATGTGCTGGTGAAGGATGTACTGGTTTATTTGAATAATAACTATCGTGAGAAGATCACGCTCGAACAGCTAGCTAAAAAATTCCGCGCCAGTGTCAGCTATATTTGCCATGAGTTTGCTCGTGAATATCATATATCACCGATTAATTACGTTATTCAACGCCGGATCACCGAGGCCAAGTTTACACTGACCAATACCGATAATAGCCTCAATGAGATCGCCTGGCGGGTTGGGTACGAAAACGTCGACCATTTTGCCAAATTATTTATGCGTCATGTCGGTTGTTCCCCAAGTGATTATCGTAAGCAGTTCAATAATAACTTGGTGGAACAGGCATGTTTACCGGGTTGAATCTGCTGGTGGCTTATTGATAATGCGCCAGGAGGTTGGCTTCTTGGCTACCTCCTGGCGTTTTAGTGCCTTATTTGCTCTGGTAGTCTTTGAGGATCTGGCGGCCAGCAATATAAATCATGATTTCATCGGTGCCACCGCCAATCCTTTCGCAGCGTACGTCACGCCAGAAGCGGGAAACCCGAGCCTCATCCGTATAGCCCAGCCCGCCCATGATCTGGATGGCGTCATCAATTACTTCCATCGCCGTACGGGCGCAGTGGAGCTTACACAGCGCGGCGCTGGTGCGCAGTGACTGTTTCTGATCCGCCTGCCAGGCCACTTTCATCACCATATTGCGCATGTTGTCGACCTTGATCGCCATCAGCGCCAGCTTTTCCTGGATCATCTGGTTATGGCCGATCGGCTTGCCGAAGGCGATACGCTGGTTGGCATAACGGGCGGCATCTTCAAACGCGCACTCGGCGAAACCGGCGCTGCGTGCGGCGTTGATCAGGCGCTCCATTTCAAAGTTGTACATCACATTGAGGAAGCCCATGCCTTCTTCACCCACCCTATCGCTCTCATCCACCTCAACGTTATCGAGGTAAACTTCGCAGGTGCTCAGCATATGCCAGCCGATCTTGTGCAGCGGATTGACCTTAATGCCCGGCTTGTTGGATTCCATCCACCACAGGGTGAAGGCCTTTTTCGGATCTTTGGGCTCGGGGTCGCGCGCCAGAACCAGCATATACGGGTATTCTTTGGCACCGGTGATAAAGGTTTTTTGCCCGTTCAGATATACCTTGCCGTTTTTACGGGTGTAGGTAGTGGTCGCGGCGCTATTGTCCGAACCTGCGCCCGGTTCGGTCAGGGCCAGCGCATAGGCCGGATCGCCAGTGGCCAGCGTGCTTTCTGCTGTCTTGCGTAGCTGTTCGGCTGAGCCAAAACGGCGCATGCTGTGAATACACTGGCCGTTGGTGATCAGGAACGCCGGTGCGCCACATTTGGAGACTTCCATCAGCGCCAGCATCTGGGTGACATAGTCCGCCGGAATACCGCCGAATTCTTCTGGCACACCTAACAGGGAAATACCGCTATCGGCGAGCGCGCGCATAAACTCGGTAGGGTAGGTTGAGGTCTGATCGCAGGTGCGGAAATACTCTTCCGAAAAGTTATTGCCGATCAGTTCCCGAATACTGGCAAGCAGCAGTTCCTGCTCTTCAGTTAAAGAAAAGTCCATAGCCTTACTCCTTTTAATATACCGCTTCAGGTAAAGTGAAACCCATGACGCCGTCGATAAACAGTCTTTCGTCCATCAGTTTTAACTGCGGGGAAATAACCGGGGCGAAATCCATTTTTGCCAGAATGTCTTTTTCCAGATCGACGCCGGGGGCAATTTCAACCAGGTGCAGACCATCGGCTTTGAGCGTAAAGACGGCGCGTTCGGTGATGTAGCGCACGTCTAATCCCCGTTCGAGCGCGATTTTGCCGCTAAAGGTGATCTCTGGTAATTGTTTGATGAATTTGTTGACGCGCCCTTCCTGCACAATATTCAGCTTGCCGTCGGTGATGTCGGTTTTTAAACTGCCGGCGGTGAGGGTGCCGCAGAACACAATCTTTTTCGACGTCGCGCTGATATCGATAAAGCCACCGGTGCCCATGATTTTGCCGTTGAATTTATGCACGCCAACGTTGCCCTGTTGATCCACCTCGGCAAAGCTCAGGTAACAGACATCCAGCCCACCGCCGTGGTAGAAATCGAACTGGGAGGTCATATCCAGGACGGCACGGGTGTTGACGTTCGCGCCGAAGGCCACGCCCTGCGAGGTAATACCGCCAATGGGGCCGGTCTCGACCGTCAGCACGAAATCATCGGCACATCCCTCTTCGCGGGCGACTAGCCCAATGCCATCGGCAATGCCCACCCCAACGTTGCCCACAGCTCCTTTACGCATCTCAAAGAGTGCACGTCGCGCCACCAGTTTGCGCTGGTTAAGGGGCAGGGCGATTTGGGTGCTGTCATCGAGCACGAAATCGCCGGAAATAAAGCGGTTTACCGGGGCGCCGCCATACAGCTGCGTCTGCTGTGGATCGACCACTACGATATCAACCAGATAGCCAGGGATGCGCACCGATTTAGGGTGCAGCGTCGCCTTCTTGACCATTTTTTGCACCTGCATCATCACGATGCCGCCGTTGTTATGCACCGCCTGGGCAATCACCAGCGCGTCCAGATACATCACCTCATCTTCGAACGAGGCATAGCCTTCGCTGTCGCAGGTGGTGGCGCGAATAAAGGCGACGTTGGGCGCAATAGCCTTGTAGTAGAGATATTCCTGGTTATCGATCTCGACCAGCTTGATGAGATCTTCTTTGGTCACCTCATTGAGTTTGCCGCCTTGCTGGCGCGGGTCGACGAAGGTACCAATCCCGATCTCGCTTAAAATCCCCGGTTGGTGCGCCGCTGCGGCCCGTAGGGTCTGGGTCAACACGCCTTGGGGATAGTTGTAGGCCGCAATCTTGTTCTGCTCGGCCAGATCGGAGATGCGTGGGGATTGTCCCCAATGCCCGCACAGTGCCCATTTCACCAGCCCAACCTGTGCCAGTGGGCTGATACCGCGATCGGCGCGGTCGCCTAACCCTGTCGGGCTGATTAATGACAGGTCACGCGGGGTTTGCGAGGTTTGATATTTCTCTGCCAGCGCGGTAATTAAGGTGGTGGCCTCCAGAATACCGCCACCGGCCCCTAATACGCATAAGGTGGCTTCGTCAGGAATATAATTTACCGCCTCTTGTGCCGATAATACCGGGACTCTGCCATTGATTCTTTTCGGTTTTACCAGTTCCATAATTACTCCTGTTAATGACCGATGCATTTATTTTATTTTGCGGGGCAACCAAACTCGCACGCAAGCGCGTGGATGCCGCAATTAAGCTGCATGAAAAATTGATTGCTCTTTTTAGTGACTTGTTTTATTCGGCGGAAAGACGATTATTCCCGCCGACAGTAATATCAGTGCGCCACTGAATTAATGCAGTATCGTTAATATGGTGCGTAAATCCGTGACGGAGATTTGCCCCGGCGCGGAGGCTTTCTTGACCGCGCCAAAGGTGGCCGCAGAGCCAAAGGTTTCGCCCGCTAACCGGGATACAATGCCGGTTTTGGCCATCGACATGGTGATTATCGGCCCGTTGGCATGCTTTTCGTGCATTTCCAGCGTCGCGGCCAGCAGCGTCAATACGTCACTTTTGTTTTGCGGCATCAGGGCGATTTTCGGAATATCGGCTCCCAATTCCTGCATTTTGCACAGGCGCTTGACGATTTCCTCCTGCGGCGGCGTTTTATGGAAATCATGATTCGACATGATGACCAAGACGTTCTTGGCGTGGGCATGGGCCACGGCCTCTTTGAGCAGTTCGTCGCCGGTAAACAGCTCCAGATCGATCATATCGACCAGGCCGCTGTCCACCGCCGCCAGATTGAGCGCGATATAGGCCTGTGGGGGCAACGCCTGCTCACCACCTTCCTGCGCGCTGCGGAAGGTAAACAGCAGCGGCTTGTCGGCAATGATCTCTTTGATCTGACGGGCGGCGGCTAGCACGTTGCTGAGCGTGGCGACATCCGCAAAATGATCGACGCGCCACTCCAGAATATCGAAATCAGCGTGACGATAATCCTGCGCCTCAGCCACCACGGCAGGGATATCTTTGCCCATCAGCGAGACAATGATTTTTGGCGCGCCTTCGCCGAACACAATGTTTTTTACGGTTATGGTTTTCATTTTTACCTTTTGCATGCTCTTTTGCCGCAATCAATAAGGTGGTGATTTAAGCCCATCACCACGCGCTACGGGAATGCTACGCCTCGAATCCCATCACTTGCTTAACGTATTCCAGTGGGAAATCTTTGCCGGTCCACAGTTTGAACTGTTCGGCGCCTTGCCATAACAACATGCCGTAACCGTCCACCGTTTTGCAACCTGCCTGTTGGGCCATTTGCAGCAACTTGGTCATGTGCGGGTTATACACGCACTCCGTCACCAGCAGTTGCGGGCGCAGCATGGCGATGTCGCTAACGATGCTCTCGTTTTCCAGCGGCTTCATCCCGACTTTGGTGCCGTTAGTCAGGATATCCGCGCTGGCGATAGCGCTGGCAAACGCTTGCTGGTCTGCCAGATCGGTCACGGTTACCTTGCAGTCGGTGTTGTCGTTGACCCGTTTGGCAAAGTCGAGCGCCTGTTCAAAGAACTCGTCCTTACGATTAAACAGCTTGATCTCTTTGATGCCTTCAACGGCGGCCTGTGCGCCGATAGCGGTAGAAGCGCCACCCGCACCGACCAGCACCATGGTTTTGCCCTTGATATCAAAACCGGTTTCCTTGATGGCCCGAATATGCCCGGTACCGTCGGTGTTATAGCCGCGTAGATAGCCGTCGTCGTTGACGATGGTGTTGATAGCGCCAACCAGTTTGGCCGCTGGTGTTAATTCATCGACATACTGGCAGGCAAACTGCTTGTTAGGCATCGAGACGCCGGTGCCGCGCATTTTTAACGCCTTCAGCCCTTCAATCGCGCTGGCGAAGGTGGTGGTATCGACTTCGAAAGCCATATAGGTAAAAGGTAGCCCGACTTTATCCAACGCTTTATTTTGCATCTCTGGCGATAAGCTGTGTCTGATCGGATAGGCCATCAGCCCGATAAGCTCATATTTTGCGGTTACATCCATTCTAAACTCCTTGTCTAACCATGTTCGTGTGGGACGCAAACCTGCGTAATCGCTGTTTTGGGTTATTGGAAAAAGCGCTCGCCCAATCGCAGGTCACTTTGCGGGACTTTGAATACTTTGTAATAGCGAATGAAGACGATGATGGCGGTAACAAAGGCCAGCAGGGCAAAGGCAATATCCAGCAGGATGATGTATTGCAAACCAATGTTGGAGAGGTAACCGGTGATTAATGGGATCAAGAAGTTGGCTAACCCGCCCATCATCATATAAACGCTGGTGACCTTGGCTTTGCTTTTCGGAAAGAACTCGGACATGACAGAGACGCCAAGCTGCAATATCCCCCCGGCGGCGGAGAAACCAATCGCAAAGGCACCAAGGTTACAAACCAGCGGTGAGGGATACAGATAGATAATGGTTGCCGCGATCACCGAGACACCGGCGTTAAACACGTTGGCCCATACCGGGCGCACGGTGCTCTTTAACAGCAGGGCGAAGATAAACACGCACATCAGCGAGCCAAGGCTATACCAGGAGATGGTTTTCAGCGCGTCGGCCTCCGCCATACCGGCAAATGCCATTGCGTATTTCGGCATCCAGACCACGATCACGTAGAAGGTAGAGAATGCGGCTACGCCGAAGATAACGGAGGAGACGCCCTCCAACCAGGCTAGCGGCTTACTGTTCATCTGCGGCAACTCTTTAGCCACGGAGGCATCAACCAGCTGGCTGGGGAACTTGCTTTTAAGCAGCAGCAACGTGATCAGGACGAACAGGATCCCCGGGATGACCATCGCGTAGCCGTACCAGATGTGGCTGACCAGCAGGTAGCTGACCAGCATCGGATAGAACATCTGGCCGAAAGAGACCATGGCTTTCACCAGGATCACCGCCGAGCCGGACGTCTTGGGATAGCTCTCCATCAGGGCCGGATAGCCGCCGGTGTCAAGCGCCGCATTGGCAACGCCAACGCACACCGCCAGGCCAAAGGCGACGATCAGATTAGGGCTGGCCGGGATGCCAAAGAAGAACAGAATATACAGGGCGACGCCGATCAAAATGGCGGCGCGGCGGCCAAACTTATCCGATATCACGCCGAAGAACAGAATGCTGACTAGCCGACCTAACCCAATGCCAGATATCAGGTAGGCAATGCCCGCGTTGTCGGTGCCGAACTTCTCGGCCAGTGGCGTCATGTTTTGTGCCAGCGTAATGACGCTGGCACCATGGAGAAAATAACTCAAATAGATACTGATGACCGCTAATAAAAATGGCGCTTTGAAGGCCTTGCTCTGGCTCATGCTGTTCTCCGCTTGTCGCTAATTTTTTACGTTTTTGGATCCAGGGACCTGTTGTTCTGGTGGCCTTTCTTTTTAATTAATCATTGCGGGAAAGTAATGGGTGAAAACATCCCGATAAGTCACACTGTGGTAAATAACTTGGGTCATGGATAACCGCCAATACACCGGCAACCTGACGTGTGCAGAGTATAGTTAATGCAGTAGGTGATAAATACGTAATATGCCGTTTTAGTTTTCAACTTTATTGCAGGGGAAGATGCTGAGATGGCGCTTGATGGTGTTGCCGAATTGTGCCGATATTTCGCTGGTTAAATCAGGTATGGAAGGCTGCTGCACGGTGTTTACTTTTTGGGCGTGGTGAAGGCGAATGGTTATTAACAAGCTATTTACTTTGTCTGGAGATCAGCTGCTGACGGAATACTGTCTGATATTGCACGCGGTCATAATAATATTGTATGTGGTGCCGGTCGGAGGAATAAAGCCAGGTTTCTGTATCTAAATAATGGCCCCTCACCCTAACCCTTATGTCTTGATCTTCTCCGCCTTAGCGGAGAAGATCCCCGACTGATCATCGGGAGATAGCCGGTGAGCTCCCCCTAACCCTAGTGCCTATGAGCCCGTGGGAGAGATTGT
>Ga0308166_1000185_pt1 | contig 116536 bp, 104 predicted proteins | sample PhyCR2_2_FD_202137 | JGI IMG/M metagenome (GOLD analysis project Ga0308166, IMG submission 202137) | Phyllosphere microbial communities from UC Gill Tract Community Farm, Albany, California, United States - DLSLCC.R2 | ecosystem: Host-associated > Plants > Phyllosphere > Unclassified | place...
CCGTCCCGCTGCTCGAACGCCTGCGCTTCCTGTGCATCGTCAGCAGCAACCTCGACGAATTCTTCGAAGTGCGCGTCGCCAGCCTGCTGGCCCAGCACCGCCACCAGAGCGGCGCCGACGACCTCGCCACCATCAACCTCGACGGCGCCAGCGAGGAATGCCGCCAGATCATCGCGCGCCAGTACGCGCTGCTGAACGGCGAGATCCTGCCGCGCCTGTCCGAGAACGGCATCCACCTGCTGCGCCGCTCGGACCGCAACGCCGCGCAAAAGGCCTGGGTCAAGCAATACTTCGACAAGGAAGTGCGGCCGCTGCTGACGCCGGTCGGTCTCGATCCCGCCCACCCCTTCCCGCGCGTGATCAACAAGAGCCTGAACTTCATCGTCGAACTCAGCGGCAAGGACGCCTTCGGGCGCGGCACCGGCATCGCGATCATGAAGGCGCCGCGCGTGCTGCCGCGCGTGATCCGCCTGCCGGACGAGCTGTCCGACAAGCCGGGCGCCTCCTACTGCCTGCTGTCTTCGGTGATCCAGGCGCATATGTCCGACCTCTTCACTGGACGTGAGGTGGTCTCGTATTCGCAATTCCGCGTGACGCGCAACAGCGATCTGTGGGTCGACGAGGAAGAGGTCAAGAACCTGCGCCAGGCGCTGCAGAGCGAACTCCATAGCCGCAACTACGGCTTCGCGGTGCGCCTCGAAGTGGGCCGCGGCTGCCCGCGCCACCTCGCCGACTTCCTGCTCGACCAGTTCGCGATCGACCGCTCGCGCCTGTTTGCGGTGGATGGCCCGGTCAACATGGGCCGCCTGCTGGAGATCGTCAACAGCAATGCGCGTCCCGAGCTGAAGTTCAGCCCCTTCGTGCCGGGCTTCCCGGCCAAGCTGGTCAACCACCACGACATCTTCGCGGTGCTGGGCCGCCAGGACGTGCTGCTGCACCATCCCTTCCAGTCCTTCGAGCCGGTCATCGACTTCATCCGCTGCGCCGCCGCCGACCCGAACGTGGTGGCGATCAAGCAGACCATCTACCGTGCCGGCGCCAATTCCGAGCTGATGGAAGCGCTGATCGAGGCATCCCTGCGCGGCAAGGAAGTCACGGTCATCGTCGAGCTGATGGCGCGCTTCGACGAAGAAGCCAACATCAACTGGGCCGAGCGCCTCGAAGAAGCCGGGGCCCAGGTCGTGTACGGCGTGGTCGGTCTGAAGACCCACGCCAAGCTGGCCCTGGTGCTGCGCCGCGAGCAGGACGGCCTGCGCCGCTACGCCCACCTCGGCACCGGCAACTACAACCCGACCACAGCGAAGCACTACACCGACTTCGGCCTGATGACGGCCGACGAAGAGATCACGGCCGACGTCAACGAAGTCTTCATCCACCTGACCAGCATGACGCGTCCGACGCAGCTGTCGAGCATCTGGCTGGCGCCCTTCTCGCTGCAGAAGGAAATCGTGAAGGCGATCCGCCAGGAAGCCGCGATCGCGCGCGAGGGCAAGCCGGCGCGCATCATCGCCAAGATGAATTCGCTGACCGACGAATCCGTGATCCGCGCGCTGTACGACGCCTCGAACGACGGCGTGCGCATCGACCTGATCGTGCGCGGCGCCTGCGCGCTGCGGCCCGGCGTGGCGGGGCTGTCCGAGAACATCCGCGTGCGTTCCATCGTCGGCCGCTTCCTCGAGCACAGCCGCATCTTCTACTTCCGCAACAAGCTGCAGCACGACGTCTACCTGAGCAGCGCCGACTGGATGAACCGCAACCTCTTCCGCCGCGTGGAGATCGCCTTCCCGGTCCGCTCGCCAAGCTTGAAGAAGCGCGTCATCCGCGAAGGCCTGCAGGTCTACCTGAAAGACAACGTCAACGCCTGGGAACTGGGCAGCGACGGCCACTACCGCCGCCGCAAGCCGCGCGGCAGCCAGGCAGCCTACAGCGCCCAGTTGCAGCTGATGGAGATGCTGGGGCTGGAGGCGTCGAGCGATTCACATAACAAGCTTATTGACATGGAAATGAGTGAGCATGGAACTGATCCTGTGGCGCCACGCCGAAGCTGAACCGCACAAGCCCGACGAACTCGCCGACCAGCTCCGCGTGCTGACGGCCAAAGGCGCACGCCACGCCTCGCGCGTCGGGGCCTGGCTGGACCGCCAGCTGCCCGCGCAATGCCGCATCCTGACCAGCCCCGCCACCCGCTGCGTGCAGACCGCCGAAGCCTTGGGGCGCAAGTTCCAGACTGTCGATGCGCTGAACACGGACTCGACCCCGCAGGCGATCCTGGAAGCGAGCGGCTGGCCGAACGCGCGGCTGCCGGTGGTGATCGTCGGGCACCAGCCGCTGCTGGGGCAGGTCGCTTCTCTCATCTTCTGCGGCGAGCCGCACGAATGGAAGATCCGCAAGGCCAGCGTGTTCTGGATTGCGCACAAAGGCGAGCAGGATCCGGCGCCTTTCGTGCGGCTGGCGGTGGGGCCGGATCTGGTCGGGAAGCTGCGCTGATCTTTTCTGCTGGCTGGGTTGCGGGGCCGTCGAGGCCCCGGATCGCTGTGGACTTGTCTTCTTAAGTCGGTTAGTTGCAGATGTCGGAAAAATCAGCGCCCGCGAAGGGCGCCTGTGCTTACTTCAGGCTCTGCAGGGCCTGCGCCAGCCCCGGATAGCGGAACACGAACCCCTCCCGCTCCAGCCGCGACGGCGCCACGCGCTGGCCTTCCAGCAGCAAGTCGGCCTGCTCGCCCAGCGCCAGCCGCATTGGCCAGCCCGGCGTCGGCACGATCGCCGGACGGCGCCAGACGCGCGCAGCGGTGCGGCTGAAGTCGGCCTGGCTCACGCACTCGGGCGCCGTGAAGTTGGTGGCGCCAGCCCTCCCTGCAGCGGACTCCCCTGCCCGCAGCGCCTGCTGCCAGCGGTGCGCCATCGCCCGCACCACGTCGTCCACATGGATCCAGGACAGCCACTGCCGGCCGCTGCCCAGGCGCCCGCCCAGTCCCAGCAGGATCGGCAGCAGCATCATCGGCAGCGCGCCGCCCCTGCCCAGCACCAGGCCGAAGCGCATGCATTCGACCTGCACGCCGTACTGCGCGGCGGCGCCGGCCGCCTCTTCCCACTCGCGGCACAGATCGGACATGAAGACCGGCTGCGGCGGCGCGGCTTCACCCAGCGCGCTGGCGTCGCCGATCTTCTGGATGCCGTAATAGCCGATCGCGGACGCCGACAGGAACAGAAAAGGTTTGTGCTCGGCGCGCGCGATCCACTCGACCACACGCTGCGTCAGTTTGATCCGGCTGCGGCGCAGCGCCGCCTTGCGCTCCTCGCTCCAGCGCGGCCCGAGGATGCGCGCACCGGCCAGGTTGACGACGACATCGACACGCGCCGCCGTCCCCAGCTCATCCATCGATTCGATGCAGCGTACCTGGCCCCCGAAGTTCCACGCCGCCTGGCGCGCCTGGCGAGTCAGCGCGATCACCTGGTGGCCGTCGCGCAGCAGCGCCCGCACCAGGTTCTGGCCGACGAAGCCGGTGGCGCCGGTCACGAGCACCGTGCGCTTCACAAGGTCGAACACGACAGGCGGCGCCTTCTCATCGCTGTCGGCCGCACGGCCCAGCCTGAGCGCAGCCAATCCGTCACGCAGGCCGGACAGACCGACGCCGATGCCGCACAGCGCAAGAAACACGCTCAGCCAGCCTTGCGGGCTCCAAGCCAGCCCGGTCGGCTGCGCTGCCCAAGCGCCCGCGTTCAACGCCAGCAGCGTGATGAAGGCGCCGCCGTTAATGGCCAGGACCGTGTGCGTGACGCGCTCGGTGGCCGGCAGCAGCCGGGTGCGGTCTTCGACCACGAAGTCCCACAAGGTCAGCACGATCTCGACGCCGAACACGCCCAGCAGCAGCCAGGCGAGCATGCCATGCCATTCCCAGTACGCGAGGCCGATGAACAGCAGCGCGTAGATCAGCGCCCGCACCGCATGGATGCCGAGTTCCTTGCGCGCCGTGGTCCGCTGCGCCAGCGTCTCGGTCAGTTCGTGATGATAGAGCGTGTCGAATGCGCCGAGGCAGCCTTGTGCGGCCATCAGCTGCAATGCCAAGGTATGCGTATTCATGCGGCTACCCTCCTGTCCTGGAACCAAAGCCACGCGAGCGGCGGCAGCATCACCGCCAGCGCGAACGCATCCGCCGCCACATGCGACCAGCAATCGGCGCGCAGCGAGACCAGCATGTCCTGCGGCGCCCAGACCGCGAGTCCCGCGATCAGCCACAGCCAGATCGCCGGCTGGCGCAGGCGATCTGCCAAGCGCACCAGCGCAAACATGAACAGCGCCATCACCTGCACGGTTGGTCCGAACAGCGCGATCCACCATGTCTGCAAGCCCCTCGCCTCGGCAGGCGCGCCGGCCGGCCAGAAGGCCGCTTCGATGCCGCGGTGGTAGCCGTCGAACAGCGCGGCGCCGCCCAGCCAGGGCAGCAGCGCGCCGACAGCGACGTGCACGGCGCAGACCAGCAGCAGCCAGTTCACCGCCGCCTTCCTCATCGCAGGATGTCCCATACGTTTCCTCTTATCGCTTCATGAATGGATTGCCGATGCTGCAGGTCGCGCCGTTGCAGGCCGCCGGCAGCCGGTAGCCGAGCCGCTTCGAGATCGCGTAGCGGTGCCGCGCGAACCAGCGATAGCCGGCCGCCAGCGCGGGCCGCAGCAGGCGCACCCGCAGCGGCCACACCAGCCAGCCGCGCCCGGCCAGCGTGTAGGCCGCGAGCATGGTGTCGATGCCGGCAAGGACCTTGCCGTCGCGGGTCAGTCCGTGGACTTCGCGGTTCAGGGCCGCCATGTCCGCGCCCAGCGGCGCCGGGTCGAAGCCCGGTGCGGCGATGTCGACGAAGGCCAGGCGGCCGGCCGAGTCCCAGTTTTTCAGCTGGCCCATCGAACGGACGCAGAACGGGCACAGGCCGTCGTAATAGAGGGTCAAATGCGGGATGAGATCGGCGCTCATGATTTTTTGTCGTTGGGTCCGAGGAAGCCGGCCAGCTTGCCGCCCATCTTCAGCATGCGCTGCATGGTCTGCGGCGAGAGGTGCTTGTAGTCCTCGAAGGTCGCGCTCAGCATCTCGAGGAAGTCGAGCGTGGTCTGCATGCGCGCCAGCGCTGCCGCGTCGAGTTCCGGATCCTGCGTGCCTTCGATGGCGCATTCGCGCAGCACGGTCAGGGTCGGGTCGATCTCGCGGCGTTTGCGCTCCTCGACGATGACGCGGAAGATCTCCCACACATCCTGCAGGGCCGTGAAGTGGTCGCGGCGGTCGCCCAGCACGTGGGTCACGCGCACCAGCTTCCAGCTCTGCAGCTCTTTCAGGCTGTTGCTGACGTTCGAGCGCGCCACGCCCAGGGTTTCGACGATGTCGTCGGCGGCCAGCGGCCGGTCCGCGAGGAACAGCAGCGCGTGAATCTGCGCGACGGTACGGTTGACGCCCCAGCGGGTGCCCATTTCGCCCCAGTGGAGGATGAATTTTTGCGCGGTCGGGCTGTTCAGCATGATTTCTCTTATTTCTGTTAATGCAGAAATTAAAGAACATACTGAAAAGGATGTCAATGAAAATCGTGCAATCTTCAAAATGTGACAATTGGCGAGTCTGTAGCGGCACGGATGTCCGTAAGATGCGATGCATACGCCTGCTCAGGAGAATTCATGCGCCGATCCACCCCGTTCACCACCGCCTTGCTGCTTGCATTGACGCTCGGGGCGTCCGTCCAGACGCGCGCCCAGACGATACGGGTCTTGATGGGGTCGCACCTGCCGCGGGCAAGCGGAGAGACAAGCGCCCATACCGCCAGCTGCGGCGCAGTCAACTACACACTGAAGGTATCGCGCGAAGCGAAGACGGTGACCCTCAGCCGCAGCAATGGTCCCGACGTCGACCTGAGCGCCACCACGGTCGGCGAACGGCTGCTCGACGAGGACGTGCTCGCCCACGTCGGCTTCAACTGTCCGTACAAGGCGCTGAACATCTTCCTGAAGGGCGTGAAACTGGTCGACCTCGGCGTGCCGAAGGGCTTCCGCGACAGCATTTCCCTGCACGAGGACGGCCAGCTCGGCAAGAGCGAACCGCGTGATGAACGCGTCGACGAGCTGGCCGTGCCGCGCACCGGCACCGGCGAGATCCCGTCGGCAGCGGAACGCGACCGGCGTGCGTGCGAGGCGCTGCGGTGAGCGAGCGGCGTTACTGGTTTCTGGAAAGGCGAGCCGCAGAGCATGCGCGACCAGCGCTCGCCCTGAGCTTGCTAAAATAAGGCATGCCAGATACCACACTCCCGCCAGGCCTCGGCCCCACGCCCACCTTCCAGAAACTTGTCGCCCTGCTCGACGGCGGCAACGCCCGCTACCGGGTCATCGAACATCCCGCCGCCGGCAAATCCGAGGAAGTCGCGCGCATCCGCGGCACCGAAGTCGGCCAGGGCGCGAAAGCCATGGCCTGCAAGCTGCAGGTGCCGGGGCAGCCTGCCATCCACGTGCTGGCCGTGCTGGCGGCCGACCGCCAGCTCGATCTGGCGGCGCTGGCGCAGTTCTTCGAGGCGAAGAAGGCCAGCCTGATGAGCCCGAGGGAGATCGACGCGATGATCGGCTGCGTGCTGGGCGCGATCCCGCCCTTCTCCTTCCATCCCGAGTTGCAGCTGGTGGCCGATCCGGAGCTGTTCGAGCGCTACCGCGAAATCGCCTTCAATGCGGGCCGGCTGGATGCGTCGATGGTGCTGGATGCGGAGGACTATCTGCGCCTGGCTGTGCCGAAGATGGCGCAGATCCGCCAGCAAGGCGAGCCCTCGTGACCCCGCCAGCCGAACTGCCTGAAGCGCAGCGAACCGCATTGCTATCGTCGCCCGGGCCCGCCAGGTTCAAGCATTTCATCGGCCGCGCTGCGGACCTTGAACGCGTGTGGGGGCTGCGTGACGCGAGCGGCTGGGTATCTCTGGCAGACGAGACCGGCGCCCCTGCTTTTCCCGTATGGCCGCATCCGGACTACGCTTCTGCTTGCGCAACGGACGCCTGGGCTGGAATTGAACCTGTCGAGATCGACGTGTATGCGTTCACCGAAGCGTGGCTGCCGGATATGGCTGAACGCGGCGTTTCGGTCGCGGTATTTCCGACGCCTTCCATGCAAGGTGTTTGGATGGCGCCTGGGGAATTGCAGCAGTATCTTGCTGAAGAACTGAGGAAGTACGAATAGTGTACGCGGCAGTCCACCGGCGACTTGCATGAGGCCGATTTTCGACGATATGGCAGCGTTATGGGAATGCGACGGGTCGCTGCGGGACATCTACGTGCAGAATACCGATGCGGTGCACTGGGGTCGCTTCGACCGACTGCTTGGCCAATACGAATGCACCTACCGCTTTGACGGGGTGGCGCTGCCTTTCCCGGGTTCGCTGAGCGCTCTGATGAACCATGAAGGCGCGCATGTGCTGTCTATCCAGCTGGCGGGCGCGGTGGTCATCTGCTGCCACTTCTTCACGCCCGAGCAGCTGGAGCTGGACATCTCGCCGAAGGAGATTGCCGGACCATTCCAGCATGACCAGGTCCTGGCCTTCGTCGAAAACCTGGCGCAGGCTTTGGAGCTTCCTGCGGACATCACCCCCGAAAACGGCGAGAACAAGCCCTTCCTGAGCTACGTGCCCCGGACGCAATCGTGGCACGTCTAGCCAGCCGCTTCAGACCTGCACCACCTGAAATCCCACCCCGACCTCGCCCCAGGCCGCAGCCTCCTTGTCGAACCAGGCCGCCACGGTCGGATGCTGCCTGAGCCAGCCGCGCGGCGTGTCGATCTCGATGCGGTTCTTCATGCGCAGCTTCAGACCATCGAGGTCGCCGTCCACGCGCGCGTGCATGAACACGGCCGCCAGGCGCATCGCCAGCACGGCGCGGGCCAGGTCCGGCGCGCCGAGTGCTTCCCTCACCTTGCGCAGGTTGCCCTTCTGGGCCAGCACGATGGTGCGCATCAGGCCCTGTTCGCGCTTGGTGAAGCCCGGCAGGTCGGCATGTTCGACGATGTAGGCGGCGTGCTTGTGGGCGCCGGTGTGCGAGACCGCCTGCCCTACCTCGTGCAGCATGCAGCTCCACAGCAGGTGGCGGCGCAGGCCGTCGTCGGCAGGACCCAGCTTGTCGTAGAGCTGGCGCGCGATGGCGGCGGTGCGCATCGCGCGCTGCTCGTCGACGCCGAAGCGGCGCATGCAGTCCTGGATCGCGCTGTCGCGGCGGTCGCTGCGGCGCGCGCGCAGCTCGAGGTCGGACAGCACGCCGAGGCGCAGGCCGGCGTTGATCGCGGTGATCGAACGCACGCCGAATTCGAGCATTGCGCCCAGCAGGACGCTGAGGCCTCCCGCCATCACGATCACGCGTTCGCGCTTGATGCCCGGCAGGTCGAAGGCGTCGACGTGGCCGGCCGCGATCAGGCGGTCGCGCAGCGCCAGCAGGCTGTCGATCGACATCGTGCCGTCGCCGAGGCGGTTGCGGGTGATGACTTCGTTGATCGCGCGGATCGTGCCGGATGAGCCGTAGGCGGCCTGCCAGCCGTGCGCGCGGTATTGGCCGGCGGCGTCTTCGAACAGCGCGCGCGCGGCGTTGACGGCGGCGTCGAAGGCGGCCGCCGTGACCTGCCCGCCCGGGAAGTACGCGGCGCTCTGCGGATGGGTGCCGGTGCTGAAGGACTCGACCAGGTGGATGGCGTCGCCGCGGCCGGCGATGACTTCGGTCGAGCCGCCGCCGACGTCGATCACCAGCCTCTCCTCGTCCGCCCGTCCGAGGGCGCAGGCCACGCCCATGTAGATCAGCCGCCCTTCCTCTTCGCCGGAGATGACTTCGACCGGATAACCGATCGCCGCTTCCAGGCGCGGCAGCAGCTGCTCGGCATTGGTGGCCACGCGCATGGTGTTGGTGGCAACCACGCGCACGGCCTCCAGGCGGTGCTGGCGCAGGATGGCGCCGAGGTCGCGCAGGCTGCGCACCGCGGTTTCCATCGCCTCGGGCGTGAGCGCCCCGTCCGGCCCCAGCCCGGCCGCCAGGCGGATCGGGTCGCGCGCGGTGCGCACGATGTGCATCTGGCCGGCGATGGGTTCGCCGATGTGGAGGCGGAAGCTGTTGGAGCCTAGGTCGACTGCTGCGTACATGGAATTCATCCGGGTTGGCACTGTGTGCAGTATAGCCGCCATGCCGCAGCACGTGACAGTCCGTGCATTTTGGCGGCCTGCATGCCGCTAGAATGGCCGCATGAGCATCGCATTCCAGAGACGGCCGGCCCTGGGCCTGGGCCTCAGCCTGCTGGCGCACGCGGCGGTCATCGCCTGGCTGGCGCTGCGGCCGGCTTCGAGGCCGCCGCCCGACGCGCCGGCGCCGGTCATGCAGGTGAGGCTGGTGCTGCAGCCGGTGCCGCGCGTTCAACCCCCACCCATCTCCGACCCGCCGCCCCTGCCCCGCGCCAGCAGCACGGCTTCCGCCAGGGCAGCGCAACATAGAGCGCCAGCTGAGGCGCCACCCGAGGCGCCGCAATCTGCCGGACCGCCGGCGCCCATCGCGCTGCCCGCGCAGGATGCGCCCACGGCCGCCGACGCCGCGCCCGCGCAGCCTGACGCCAGCTTCGAAATGCAGGCGGCGCGCGGCACGGCACGCGCCTGGGTGAAGGGTGAAGGCAAGGGCCGCGGCGGCGCCGACGGCAACGGTGCGCCTTTCCTCCCGAGCCGCGACGAAAAGCTGGGCCAGGCCATCGAACGCGCCCGCCCCGCCGATTGCCGCAAGGCCTACACCGGCATGGGTGTGCTGGCGGTGATCCCGCTGGCCGCCAGCGCCGTCACCGGCAAGGGCTGCAAGTGGTAAGCGCTCAGGCCCGCACTGAGGTCCGCACTTAGGCCACGCGCCGCACCGACTCCCGCACGACCAGGCTGAGCTGGGGCACATCCAGGTCCAGCGGCTCCTGGGCGATCATCTTGACGATCGCCGTGCCCAGGCAGCGGCCGACTTCGAACAGCGGCTGGCGGACGGTGGTCAGCGGCGGCGTCGTGTACATGGAGCTGTGCAGGTCGTCGAAGCCGATCACGGAGATGTCTTCCGGCACGCGGATGCCGCGCCGGTACAGCGCCAGCCGGGCGCCATAGGCGGTCAGGTCGTTGGCGGCGAAGATGGCGGAAAAGCGCTTGCCCGACTCCAGCAGGCGTTCGAGCGCCAGCAGGCCGCCCGATTCCGAAAAGTCGCCCGGCGCCACCAGTTGCGGACTTTCCTTGATCTTGTGCTTGGCGAGGGTGTCGCGGTAACCCGCCAGGCGCGCCTGTGCATCGAGGTGGTCGGCCGGGCCGGTGATGAAGGCGATCTGGCGGTGGCCCTGGCGGATCAGGTGCTCGACCGCTTCGCAGGCGCCCCAGTAGTTGTCCAGGCTGAAGCCGTAGGCGTGCGGCCCTTCCAGCTGGCGGCCGAAGGCGACGATCGGCACGCGGTGCGCCAGCTTCAGGATCTGCGCGTCCTTCAACTTCCCGCTCAGGATCACCAGGCCGTCGACGCGGCGCGCGATCAGCAGTTCGATGCGCTCGGCCTCCTCGTCCGCATGCCAGTGGCCGGAGACGATCAGCGGCGCGTAGCCGGTGCCCTGCAGCACGTCGTCGATGCCGGCCATGGCGTCGGCAAAGTAACCCGAGACCAGCGACTGGGTCAGCACGCCGATCGTGCGCGAGCTGCCGGTCTTCAGGTTCCGCGCCAGCACGTTCGGCCGGTAGTTCAGCTTTTCGATCACGCTTTCGATCGCCTGGCGCTTTTCCTCCGACACCTTGGCGGTGCCGTTCAGGAAGCGCGAGACGGTCGCCGCCGAAACGCCGGCGATGCGCGCGACCTCGTGGACAGTGGCGCCGCCGTTCGCGGCCGGGGTGGATTCTTTTTTCATCCGTTCAGTATAGCAGGGAAAGCAACTTATGAAACCGGTTTCAGAAACCGTTTCAGAATCGATGCCTATGCCACCTGCCGTGCAGAGCGTCCGCCGGCGGCCTTGCGGCACATCTGCTCGACCATCGCGCGGTGCGGCGGCAGGTCGGCCAGCGCCCGCCCTGCCATTTGCGCGATCATGCCGAATTCGCGGCGCGCATCCTCGATCCTGGCCGGGTCGACGGCGCCCGGACGCAGCTTGGTTTCGAACTCCATCCCGTACAGCACGTACTGCCAGCTCGACGGCGGATACATCTCGAGGTCGGTGACGAAGTCGAGCCGGTGCGGCGGGCGGCTCTTCCACATCGCCAGTTTGTCGCGCAGCGTCGCCGGGATCGTGGCCGGATCGGCGTTGTCGAGCCAGAAGGGCGAATCGGTGCGCTGCGTCAGGCAGTAATGCAGCTTGATGAAGTCGACGATGCGCGCATAGCGTTCGCGCATCAGCGCATTGAACAGGCGCGCGGTCGGCGCCATCGCGCCATCGTAGGGGAAGAGGAAGCCGATCAGGTAGGCGGCGGTTTCGATCAGGCCGATGCCGGACGACTCCAGCGGTTCCAGGAAGCCGCCGGACAGGCCGACCGCGACGCAGTTCTGCACCCATTGGGTCTCGCGGTACCCCACCTTCAGTTCCAGGCGGCGCGGCTGCAAGCCCTCTGCCTGCGGCCCGATGTAGTCACGCAGCACCTGCTCGGCGCGGGCGTCGCTTGTGTGCCGGCTCGAATACACGTAGCCGATGCCGCGCCGGTCCTGCAGGCCGATGTCCCAGGTCCAGCCGGCTTCGTGCGCGGTCGAGATGGTGTACGACGGGATCGCCGTATCGGGCGCCGGATACGGCACCTGCAGCGCCAGCGCGCGGTCGACGAACAGGGTGTCGCTGAGGCTTTTGAAGGGCGAGCCGAGCGCTTCGCCGATCAGGCGCGCATGGAAGCCGGTGCAGTCGACGTACAGGCCGGCGCGCAGGGCGCCGTGCTCACGCGTTTGCACCGCCGCGATCGCGCCCGCCGCATCCAGTTCGACGCGCTCGACGTTCGCCTGCACGTGTTTCACGCCCAGCGAGCGGCCATGCTCGGCCAGCAGCGCGGCAAAGCGGCCGGCGTCGAAGTGGTAGGCATAGTTCATCGGTCCGAGGTAATCCGCATCGTGGGCGCGCTTGGGCGCGTGCGAAGCATCGGCCACCCGCTTCTGCATCGTCACCGCCTGCGCGAAGGGCACGCCGGGGCCGGCATCGCCGTGCAGCCAGTAAGGCAGCAGCTCGAAGCCGCCGGGACGCTGGCTGGGCTGGCTGAAGGGGTGGAAGTAATGGTCGGCGCCCGCATTTGCTCCCACTTTGTCCGGTGTGCGCACCCAGTGCCGGAAGTGCACGCCCTGCTTGAAGGTGGCGCTGCACTCCTTGATGAAGCGCGCCTCGTCGATGCCGATGCTCGACAGCGTGCCGCGGATCGAGGGGAAGGTGCCCTCGCCTACGCCGACGATGCCGATCTCCGGCGACTCGACCAGCGTCACCTTCACGCCGTGTGCCTCGCGCGCGGCCAAGGTCTTGGCCAGGAAGCAGGCGGTCAGCCAGCCGGCGGTGCCGCCGCCGACGATCAGGACTTCGGTGACAGGGGTCGACGAGGACATCGCGAATCTCCTTCAAGGGATGTTGCTTTTTTGTTGATAAAGAGTTTGACATTCAATTAATCATGAATGTACTATGAAATCGATTTCACAGTAAATGAAATCGATTTCAGGAAAGACTGAATTCGAAGCTCGACCGCAACACGAAGCCGTCAACACCATAATCATTCAGGAGACAGTATGAACAAGACCGCCCTCGCCGGCCGGCGCGCCGTCACGCCCATCCAGTTTGCCATCCTCACCCTGTGCGCCGGCTTCGGCGTGGCGCATGCCCAGAGCACCGACCCGGCCGTCCCCGCCGGCTCCGGCGCGCCGGCAGGCCTGAGCGCACCCACCGCGCAGGCCAACGACAGCGGCAAGATCGCCGAAGTCGTGGTCACCGCGACCAAGCGTTCGACCTCGCTGCAGAAGACCCCGATCGCGATCACCGCGCTGAACGCGCAGACCCTGGAAGACAATCACGTGCAGACCCTGCTCGACGTGGTCAACCTGGTGCCCGGTTTCCAGGCCACCGGCCAGGGCGACCATGGCGTCACCACCATGACCCTGCGCGGCATCGGCAACGACAGCGCCAAGACCGAATACGCCGATCCGGAAGTCGCCACCTTCGTCGACGGCATCTACTCGCCGCGCCCGGAAGGCGCCACCGCCCTGCTGTTCGACCTCGACGCCATCGAAGTGCTGCGCGGTCCACAGGGCACGCTGTGGGGCCGCAACTCGACCGTCGGCGCAGTCAACATGCAGACCGCCAAGCCTGTCCTCGGCAGCAAGAGCGGCAGCGTCGAAGCCGGTCTCGGCGACTACCGCCGCTACGGCGCGCGCGGCGCCTTCAACATCCCGCTGGGCGAGACCGCGGCGCTGCGCATCGCCGCCGTGCACGAGCAGCACGACGGCTACGTCGATTACCAGGCCTTCACCGCGCCTTCGCTGGCCAGCCAGCGCGCCGCCTGGGCCGCATCCGGCGGCGCGGCAAGCGCCTTCCAGCCGATCAATCCGAACCTGTTCGTGCGCACCGGTCCGAAATACAGCGCCCAGGACCAGACCGCGGCACGCATCTCCTTCCTGTGGCAGCCGAGCAGCGCGCTGCGCTGGAACATCGCCTACGAGCGCTTCAGCGACCGCGGCACGCCTTCGATCAACCTGATGCAGAACCCGCGTCCGGGCCAGGACTTCTGGTCGGCCCTGATCGACACCGCGCCGAGCCTGAAGCGCGATTCGGATTCGGTGCGCTCGCGCCTGGAATACCAGCTGAACCCGGACATGCAGCTGACCTACATTGCCGGCTGGTCCAAGTTCGACGGTTCCTCGACCTTCGACCAGGACGCCGGCGCGGACCTGCCGACCAGCTTCTCTACCGGCGGCAACCACCAGGAAAACAATACGGTGTATTCGCACTACACCAACTACAGCCATGAGGTGGAGCTGCAGTCGCTGGGCAGCCGCACCGTCGACTGGCAACTCGGCCTGTACTACGGCGCCGAAGACAACGGCATCCGCTTCGACATCCCGATCTTCAACGGCACCCAGCAGGGCACCGTCGGCTGGCAGGGTTCCTTCATCCAGCCGAAGGAGACCGTGAAGTCCTCGGCCGCCTTCGGCCAGGCCACGTGGAACCTGTCCAGCAGCCTGCACCTGACCGGCGGCGCGCGCTACACCCACGACAAGCGCACCAACGAAGGCGGCAACGGCTACACCTGGAACGGCGACCCGAACGTGCCGCAGGTGCCGCTCTCGCCGAACATCGACCCGACCAAACCGGGCCAGGGCTACAACCCGAACAACCCGTCCAACACCGGCGAATTCAATGGCCACAAGTGGACCGGGCTGCTGCGCCTGAACTACGACATCGACCGCTACAACATGGTCTACGCCAGCGTCGCCACCGGCTACAAGTCGGGCGGCCTGCAGGACGGCGGCAAACCCTACGGCGACGAAACCCTGACCAACTACGAAGTCGGCAGCAAGAGCACCTTCCTGAACGGGAAGCTGCTGGTGAATAACGCGATCTTCTACGAGAAGTTCCGCGGCTTCCAGTTCAGCGCCCCGGTCACCAATCCGGACGGCACCCGCGGCCTGGCCACCAACAACGCCGACGGCGCGAAAATTTATGGCCTGGAGTCGGAGATCACGGCCAAGATCACGCCGGACGACCGCGTGATGATGGCCCTGACCTTCACCCCGCACGCCAAGCTGGGCAAGCTGATCGGCGGCTCGAACGACTACACGCTGCCGGTCTGCAGCGTCCCGGGCATCAGCACCTGCCTGGACGTGACCGGCCACACCATGCCGCACACGCCGAAGTTCTCGGCGCACGTGCAGTACCAGCACGTGTTCCGCCTCGGCGAAGGCTCGACCCTGGCGCCGCGCATCTCGGCGCACTACGAGACCAAGTCGTCCCTCTCCGTGTTCGACCTGGGCGAGGAAGACCGCCAGAAAGCCTACGGCCGCGCCGACCTCGGCCTGCGCTATACCCGCGACAAATGGTGGATCGACCTGTTTGTGCGTAACGTCAGCGACGAGAAGATCAAGACCAGCGCCTTCAACCCGGGCCCGCACGCGATCTGGCTGGCGCAGTACCAGCCGCCGCGCACCGTGGGCTTCAACACCGGCCTCGACTTCTGACCGGACCAGGCGCCTGCGTTCATGAGCCACGACGACTACCTTGACGGCCCGCGCCTGCTGGCCGACATCGGCGGCACCAATGCCCGCTTCGCGCTGGAACGCGGGCCGGGCCGCATCGCGGAGGTGGCGACGCTGGCCTGTGCCGGCCATCCGCGCTTCGTCGATGCGGTGCGTGCTTATTTACGCCGCCATCCGCAGGCGCGCGTGCGGCATGCGGTGGTGGCGATTGCCAATCCGGTCGAGGGCGATTTCATCCGGATGACCAACCACCACTGGCAGTTCTCGATCGCCGAGGCGCGCGCAGACCTCGGCCTGGACACGCTGCTGCTGGTGAACGACTTCGCGGCGCTGGCGATGTCGGTGCCCGGGCTGGCGGCGGCCGAGCTGGTGCAGGTCGGCGGCGGCGCGGTGCGCGAGGATGGCGTGATCGGCGTGCTGGGCGCGGGAACGGGCCTGGGCGTGGCCGGGCTGCTGCCGTGTTCAAACGGGTCAGGCGGCTGGACCGTGCTGCCCAGCGAAGGCGGCCACGTCGCCTTTTCGCCGGCCGACGAGCGCGAACAGCGGATTCTGTCCTTCTGCTGGCAGCGCTACCCGCACGTCTCGGCCGAGCGGCTGATCTCGGGACCGGGCCTGAGCCTGATCCACGAAGCCTTGTCTGCGATTCGTGGCGGAGAAGACGATGCACTCACGCCGGCGCTGGTGGTCGAGCGCGGCCTGGCCGGCGAGCCGCTGTGCCGCGAGACGCTGGACGTTTTCTGCGGCATGCTCGGCACCATGGCCGCCAACCTCGCGGTGACTTTGAACGCGCGCGGCGGCATCTACATCGGCGGCGGCGTGGTGCCGCGCCTGGGAAGCTGGTTCGCGGACTCGCCTTTCCGCGCCCGCTTCGAGCACAAAGGGCGCTTCTCCAGCTTCACGGCGCAGATCCCCTGCTTCGTGATCCATGCGCCCACGCCGGCCTTGTCAGGGGCGGCGACGATGCTGGCCCGGCACCTGGGCCGCTGCATTCGGTCCGGCACTCAGATCGGATCGGTCGCCAGTTTCGAGCGCCGCACCGGCGCCTTGACGCCGTAGCGCAGCGCCGACTGCCGCACCGGCTTTTCGAACCAGGGCGGCGCGTCGGGCGCGATCACGATGCTGCGCCTACGGTGCGCGTGCAGAACCAGGCCGCAGGAAAGGATAGGGATTGACCGCCCCGCCCGCCGTATAGATGCCGTAGTGCAGGTGCGGCGGCGTGGTCGCGGCGTTGCCGGTGTTGCCGACATAGCCGACGATCTTGCCGGCATCGATGCGCATGCCGGCGTGCACGTCGCCGTAGCTGTTCAGGTGCGCGTAGTAATGGCGCTGGCCACCCGGCCCCAATACCCAGACCACCTGGCCGCCAAGGCGGTTGGTGCCGACCCGCAGTACGATGCCTTCGGTGGCCGCCAGCACCGGCGTGCCGCGTTGGGCGAAGATGTCGATGCCTTCGTGCTTGCGCCCCTCGCTGCGCGCCCCGCCCCAGGTATCGACCAGGCGCGCCGGCTTGACGCCCGCCACCGGCACCGGCAGCGAGGCCGGCGCAGGCAGCGAACCCAGCCGGATGGCGTAGGCAAGGTTTTCCAGCCACGGCCGCACCAGGCCTTCGAGGGCGATCAGGACGATGGCAAGCGCCAGGCTCCGCAGCAATGTTCGCATGCGCCGCATATGAGGACACCTGTGCAAGAATCAACGCATGGAAACCGTCTCCACCATCGGCCATTCGAACCGCACGATCGAGGAATTCGTCGCTTTGCTGCAGCAGAACGGGATTGCCTGCCTGCTCGATATCCGCACGGTGCCGAAATCGCGCCACAATCCGCAGTTCGGCCAGGACCAGCTGCCGGCCTCGCTGGCGGCGGCCGGCATCGAATACCGCTACCTTGCGGGGCTGGGAGGCCTGCGCCGTCCCCGTCCGGATTCGCCGAACGGCGGCTGGCGCAATACCTCTTTCCGCGGTTACGCCGACTACATGCAGACCGACGAGTTCGCGAAAAACGTCGATACCGTCATCGCACTGGCCGAGGACAGGCGCTGCGCGCTCATGTGCGCCGAAGCCGTGCCCTGGCGCTGCCACCGTTCGCTGGTGGCCGATGCGCTGGTGGTGCGCGGCATCGCGGTCGAGGAAATCATCGGCCCGCAAAAGCCCAAGCCGCACAAGCTGACGGCATTTGCGAAGGTCGACGGCGAACGCATCACCTACCCTTCCGACACCCAGTTGCAGCAGGAAGCCCAGGGAAGCCTGGGGTTTTGATGCTTACTCCGGCATCCCCTGCAGGTTGGCGCGCACCCGCGCCAGCAGCTCCACCAGGGCCGCCTTCTCTTCATCCTTAAAGCCCAGCAAGGCCTGCTCCTTCAGCCGGCCGTCATTGCTGTGCAGCGCGGCGTGCACGGCGCGGCCCGCTTCCGACAGGCTCAGGCGGGAACTGCGGCGGTCCGCCTCGTCGGCCTGGGCTTCCAGCAAGCCGCGCTCGCGCAGCGCGCGGATCTGGCGCGCGACCTGGGCCTTGTCGCGGCCGGAATGCGCCACCAGATCGCTCTGGGTGGCGCCAGGATGGCGGGCGAAGAAGCCCAGCGCCTTGACTTCCATGTGGGCCAGGTCGTTGGGGCCGTCGCGCAGGCTGCGCTGCTGGACCGAACGGTAGAGATGCATGATGGCGTGCATGGTCTCGAGCACGTCATCGGCCGAATGCGCGCCGGGCCTTTGGTTGACTTGATCAACTAGTTTCTGCATAATGGATGATATTATCAACTAATCTGGAGCAACGATGACGCACGACGCATCCACCATCCCCGAGCCTGCGCCCCTGGTCCAGCGCGTGCGCCATGAGCTCAAGCTGCGCGAGCTCGAGGTGGCCGGCATCGACGCCCTCTCCCCCGGCTTCGTCGCCATCACCTTCAAGGGCGAGGCGCTGGCCGATTTCACTTCCCTCGGCTTCGACGACCACGTCAAGATCATGTTCGACGGCGCGGGCCCGGATGCACAGGTCCGGCGCGACTATACCCCACGGCGCTTCAACCGGGAAGCGCGCGCGCTGACGATCGAGTTCGCCCTGCATGGCGATGGCGCGGCGTCCGACTGGGCGCGCGCGGCGAAGGTCGGCGACCGCCTGCTGGTCGGCGGCCCCCGCGGGTCGATGATCGTGCCTTTGCAACTCGGCTGGCATGTGCTGGTCGGCGATGCGACCGCGTTGCCGGCGATTTCGCGCAGGCTGGAAGAGCTGCCGGAAGGGAGCCGGGCTTTCGTGTTTGTGCTCGCGGATGAGGCGGACCGGCGGGCGCTCGTCACCCGCGCCCAGGCCGAGGTGCACTGGCCGTCATCGAACGAGGCCTTGCTGGCGGCGCTGCGGGAACTGGCCTTGCCGGCCGCGGACACCGGCTTTGCCTGGGGCGGCGGCGAAGCCTCGTTGATGGTGCAGGTGCGCCAGGTGCTGCTCGAGAAAGGCGTGCCGAAGCAGCATATGCGGGTGTCGGCGTACTGGAAGCGGGGCGTGGCGGATCACCACGAAGACTTGTAAAACAAACGCCGCGCCGGAGACTGCCCGGCGCGGCGTTCTGAGCACATGCGGAATTACGCGACTGCGGGCGTCTTCGGCTGCGTCTCGACGGCCGGCGCGGTCTGCTCCTCTTGCACAGGCGCCGAGGTCGTCGCGTTGGTGCTCTCGGTCGTCAGCGTGGTTTCCGAGTCGGCGGGGATCTGGGTATTTTTGTCTTGGGGCATGGTTCAGGTCCTAGTAGTTTATGGGTTTTGGAACATTATCGTAGCCCACAGGAAACTTATTTGTCGAGAATTTCCTGAGGGGTGTTGCTTAAATCATCGACAGACATCCACCGGCGCTGCGCTCGCCATCGGGTCGAGGGTCGAGCCGTCCACGGCACGCACATTCATCACCTCGACCATGTACTCGCCGGGTGCGAGGTCGACGCTCAGCGTGACTGCCGCCGGGCGCCGCGGGTGGTGCTGGACGGCCGTCACCTGCACGCCGCCGTCGATCCGGTAGTGCTTCGGATTGGCGGCGCCATGCTGCTGCACCGGTTCGCTGAACGAGATGGTCAATTGCTTGCCGGCGCTGTCGTAACTGGCCGAGACGACCTGCAGTCCGCCCGGCGTCGGTCCGCCCGCGCAGCGCGGCAGGTCCGCGCCGCCGACCGCGGCATCCATCACTTCCAGCAGGCAGGCCAGCGACTCGGTGTCGCCGAGCGGGTCCTGTCCGGCGATCAGCATGCGCACCACCTCGCCCAGTTGCCGGGTGCCGATCAGCATCGTGTCGCGCCAGGCATTGCCGCCCTGGAGCGCGGTGGCGGCGACGATCGCGATGCCTTCGTAGAGGGCGCGTCCGGTGCCGGCCGCGCGGGCGGGCACCGGGCCGCTGCCCTGCTCGGCCAAAGCCGCTGCGCCGAAAGCCAGCACCACCGCCATCGCGCTGTCGTACAGCGCGCTCAGGCGCAGCAGGCCGCCGCCGACGACCACGATCTTCTGGCCGTACTCGGTGAAGGCGAACACGTTCGGACGGTGGCTGGTCCAGTCGATATAGAAGCGGATGCCCGGGCAGAAGGTCGCGTACAGCCGGGAATAATAGGTCGCCATCCAGCGGTTGGTCCCGTCCGACATCGGCCGCCGCGGCACCTCCGGATCCAGCAGCTGGGCTTCCTGCCGGGCCGTGAACAGCGTCGCTGCGCGCAGCGGGATGACCGTGGCCGATTCTGCATCGGCCACGAAATCCGGATGCACGACGGGCCCGGCCTCGGGATCGACCGCGGCGCCGAAGGCGGAGTGATGGGCCAGCTTGTAGCGCGAGCGGTAGGCCGCGCTGCCGATCACCGGATGGTCCGCCGCCGGCGCCATGTGAGCGCGCATCTTGTCGGTGTCCTGGTAGCACTGCAGCGCGAAGTCGCCGGAGATGACGCCGTTGGTGATGATGAGGTGGTTGTCCAGGCGGCCCGAGAATTCCTCGTAGGCCGGCACCTCGGTCGCGATGTAATGCAGGGCCCCGAGATAGCTGCCGCTGTGGACGCGCGCCACCGGCAGCAGTTCCCCTTGCGGGTCGATCAGGCGGTCGGCGCCCGGCACCAGCTGGTCCGCCCGTTTCAGCAGGCCGCTGCCGGCGATCAGGAACAGCTGGTTGGGCGACGCCACCAGCGAACGGCGCCGCGCGCCGGGCTGGTTGCCGCCGTATTCGATGTAGAGCATCAGGTTGCCGAGGCCGACCGTATTCGGCGGCGAGCCGGCGCTGAAATGGACCTGCCTGGCGGACCAGGCCCAGCCCGTGGCGCTCCAGCTGCCGACCAGCACCTGGTCGCCGACGGCGATATCGCCCATCGGCCTGGTGCCGTCCGGGACCGCGACCGGCGCGGTGGACGCGAAGCACGGATAGGCGCCGTCGATGGTCTTGGGCCGAAAACCGGGCAGGCTACGGTGGCCTTCGCCTCCCCGGTAGACCGGTGTCCCGGCTTGGCTGGAGAGCGCTGGCGCGCTTCGGTCGACGGACGTTGTCATGGTGCTTTTCCCCTTCGTTGCAATGGCGCACACTGTAGGGGAATTGCTTAACGGATACCTTCTGGTTTCCTTCCGATTCTTAAACCACTGATTTTAAAGAAAAATTCTATTTGGATTTTAGGGTCAGATACTGCAGATAAGCACGATCGGCATAGCCGAATTGCTTCAGGCGTGCAGCTGCATCCGCGGCTGGCGCGCCTTTGCCGATGCAGTAATTGAGCTTCACCCACAGCTCGAGCAGGTTGCTGTCGCGCGTCGCGCCCGTGTCCGGCCCCAGCACGTCCAGCGCCGCAAGGCAGGCGCTGCGCATCGCGGCGCCATCGCCGGCCGCTCTGGCGGATTCCGCCGACATCGACAAGGCACGGGCAAAGCTCAGCCGCAAGGGTTTGTTGGACTTGTTGCCCTCGTAAAGCTCGCCAAGACGCGCAACCGCCGCGGCTGTCTCCTCTCTTGCAGCCGCGGCTTGCCCCGCTTTCAGCAGCAGATCCGCCAGCCGCATGCGGGCCAGGCTTGCCATGCGCGCCCACTCGGTATTTTTCGGATCCGCCGCCGCCAGCCCAGCCAGGCGCGCATGGATGCGCCGCATCCGCCCCAGCACCGTCGCGCTGCTGTCGGTGCGGGCCAGAATGGCATGCTCCTCCATTTCCAGAGACGCCGCTTCGGCCTGCCAGCCGAGGTTTTTCTCGTCAGTCCGGGCCAGCCCAGCCATCAGGGCCCGGGCGGCCCGGTAGTCGTCCAGCGCCGCCTCATCCTGCCCCTGCGCCAGCCGGTTGGCGGCCCGGTGCTGCAATGCCCACGCTTCGCTCCTGGTCCAGAGCGGCTCGCCGGGCGCCGCCGCCCGCAGCTGCTGGACGATGGCCATTTCCTGCCCGTACAGTGCATCGGCGGCGCCCCGTTCGCCCAGCCCCTCCTTGGCCCTGCCGAGCCAGGAATAGCTGTCCGCCAGTTCCTCGAGCAGCGTCCGGGTGCCGGGCTGCCTGTCGAGGGCCCGCCGCTTCAGGGAGATCGACTGTTCAAACGCGCGCGCCGCGGTGGACAGCTCGCCGGTGGACATGGCGACGGAGCCGAGATTATTATGCGCGTAGGACTGCTCGATCCACCATTCCACGTTGTCCGGCTCCAGCCGGTGCAGGTCGTCGCTGAACCGGAGATAGTCCCGCCAATGCGCCGCAGCCCTGCCGGCGTCGCCCTGGTCCAGGGCCAGCCTGCCCAGCCAGTAGGCGTTCACGCCGAGGTTCTTGAGCACCTCGACATTGGCCGGCGCCTTGGCGTGCTGCTCCATCAGGATGCCCCGCGCCGCATCCAGCGCCTGCGCCGCCCCTTTCGAATCGCCGCGCGCGCGCCGTACTTCGGCAATGACCTGCAGGGCCTGGGCCCGCTGCGCCAGCGCGGTCATGCCCAGATCGTTTTCCTGCCTGGCGCCGAGGTAGCCGAGCGCTTTCGTGCTCACGCTGTCCAGCAGGTCGAGACGCCCGAGAGGCCGCAGCCTGTCGGCGAAGTCGCCCAGCATATAGCCCATCAGACCTTCGGCTTCGACGCGGCGCTGTTCGGCGAGCTTGCGCGATACCGTCGCGCTGACGCCGAGCGCCAGCGACAGCACGGAAAGAACCACGATCGTGGCCAGCGCCAGGAGCCGCAGCCGTGCGCCGCGTTGCGCGCGGCGCTGCGACAGGCGGATCAGCTGCGCCTGGTCGTCGGACAGCGCGAACTGGCCCGACTTTTGCAGCGCCAGCGCGGCGTCCAGCTGGCGGCCGCGCGGCAGCAGCAGCTCGCTGCTCCGTCCTTCGCGCATCCAGCGCGCGGTCTGGTTGGCCAGGCGCGCATGCTCCAGCAAGGCGCTCTTGTGGACCTCGATCCATTCGCGGATGCGCGGCCAGCGCCGCAGGATCGCTTCGTGGGCGATGCCGAAGCCGGGCACGTCGCCCAGCAGTTCGCTGACGAACAGGCGCGATTCGACCAGCGCATCGACCACCTGCCGTTCGGCCTCGCCGCGCAAGGCCGACCACGGTGCGCGGCGGCTGGTGACGGTCTCCTCGTTGGCCGCGATCACGACCACCAGCGACATGACGCGCTCCAGCGCCGCCTTCTGCGCCGCGCTGAAACGCGCGACCAGCTGCTCGGCGCGCTGGGCGATGGCGCCCTCGACCCCGCCGAGCTGGCGGAAGGCGTCGAAATTCAGTTCGCCGCTGCTGCTGCGCAGGGCATACAGCTCCTGCAGGCAGTACTGCAACAGGGGCAAGGCATCCGGGCTCGTCGCAGCGCTTTCGCACAGCACGTCGTCGAGCCGGGCGCCGGTCTGCGGATCGACGCCGAAGGACAGTCCGCTAGCTGCCACCGGCAGCCGGATGATCTGGGCGATCTCGGCGAAAGTCGGCGGCGTCAGGTCGAAGTGGGCGCCGTTTGGCTTGCCGTCCATGAGCAGCGCGTGCAGTGCGATCTGCGGGTAGAAGTCGTTGCGGCAGCCGACCACCACCAGCGCGGCGCCGCTATGGGCCAGGTCTTCGATCAGCTTGAACAGCGCCTCGCGTTCCGCGTCGGGACAGCGCCCGGGTGCAAACAGGGCTTCGAAATGGTCGATGAAGATGCCGAAGCAGAGCGGGCCGGCGCCGGCCGGTCCGGCCGCACGGGCCGTTACCGCCGCCGCCGTCATCTGGCCGAGTACACCTTCCCTATCCTGTTCGAGGCGCGTGGCAAGGGAAGCGGCGCTGTCGCCGGGGAAGAGGTCCGCCGCGCCGGTGTGCAGGTCGAGCATGGCGCTGGCGAGCGCGCCGAACAGGCTCTGCTCGCCCTGCTCTTTCAGGTCGAAGGTGGTGGTGGACAGCAGGGCCGGCTGATCGCCGCGCCGCGCCGGCGCCATGGCCGGGAACAGACCGGCCCGCACCAGCGAGGACTTGCCGGAGCCGCTGGGGCCGAGCACCAGCTGCAGCGCCATGCGCGCGTCGATCTGGGCGCCGACCGCCTCCAGCAGGCGCCGGGTGGCCTCGTCGCGCCCGAAAAAGACCCGGGCATGCTCTTCGTCGAAGGCGTGCAGGCCGCGGAAGGGCGTGCGGTCCGCCCACTTCTCTTCCCTGGCCTGCGCCGGTTCGTCGAAACTGATCGGGGCCAGCGTGCGGTAGCCGCGCTTGCGGACCGTTTCGATATAGGACGGCGCGGTGGCGGTATCGCCGAGCAGGCGGCGCAGCTGGGCGAGGATCTTGTGGACCGGGTTGTCGCCGTAGACGTCTGTGCGCCAGCATTGCGCCAGCAGCTCGTCGGCGCTGACGATCTTGCCGGCGGCCCGGCACAGGACCACGAGTACTTCCATCGCCCGCGGCTCCATCTGCTTGCGTTCGCCCGACTGATGGATGCTGTTGGTCGAGGGGTCGACCAACCATTCGCCAAACAGGAATTGTTGTGCGTCCATCGTCGCGTGCCGTAGTGCCTTAGTACAATTAGTGATCTAAAGCATCATAACATCGGTAATACGAAAAAGATATTTAATCCAGCGTGAGTTGCCCGTCCCTGGCCAGCTGGTAGCGGTCGAAATCGCGGGCCAGGAACAGCTGGCCTTTGTAGACTTCCCGCGCTTCGTTTTCGACGTCCCGTATCGAGGGCGAGCCCTCCCCTTCCTGGTAGCGCGGGCTGAAATGGGTCAGCACAAGATTGGGTACGCCGGCCTCGCTCGCCGCCAGCGCCGTCCTGCGCGCGGAGCTGTGCTGCGGCCCCGGGCCGACCTTCTGCAGGACCTCTTCGGTGTAGGTCGCTTCGTGGATCAGCACCTCAGCATCGCGGGCCTCTTCGAGCAGCAGGTTCGGGCTGTCGTTGTCGCCGCCGACGATGACCTTGCGCGGCTTGCGGCCGGGCAGCAGCCAGTCTTCCGGCTGCAGCAGGCGGCCATCGGCCAGTGTCGCCGTTCGGCCTCGCTGCAGCTCGCCCCAGGCTTCGCCGCGCGGCACGCCGCCTGCCTCCAGCTTCGCCGTGTCCAGCCTGCGTTCGACCGCCTTTTCGGTGAAGCTGTAGGCCCAGGAAGGCATGCGGTGCGACAGTTTTGTGGCCCGCACCGCCAGGTCGGGCAGTACGTCATGGTCCGCGAGGGCTACCACGTCGACGAATTCGAGCGCGAACGGCAGGCCCAGTTCGGTGGTCGCGATCACGCCTTCCAGGAAAGGCCGCAGCGGCGCCGGCCCCACCAGCGTCAGAGGCGCCGTGCGATTCATCATGCCGGCGCTGGCCAGCAGGCCGGGCAGGCCGTAGCAATGGTCGCCGTGCATGTGGGTGATGAAGACCGCGCGCAGGTCGTGCAGCGACCAGGGCGTGCGCAGGATGCGGTGCTGGGTGCCCTCGCCGCAATCGACCAGCGACCAGTGGCGCGCCGCACGCGAGGCGCCGAGCGAACGCAGCGCCAGCGCCGTCACGTTGCGGGATTTGCTCGGGGTGCCCGACGCCGTGCCGAGGAACTGGAACTCCATGCTGCCTCCATGATGTGAACGCGGGGCCATTATCGGCGATGTGGCCGGTTTCGCTCTTTCCGCAGCCGCTCTCGGTCGCCGAAAACCCTGGTTCATCGCTTGCCGCTTGCCCGTATCAGGCTGGATAGCGACAATGCCGAACAGACCAGCACCAAGGATATGCGATGAACTCTTTATCTCCCCCGCTCGGCGAGGGCATGGCGCCGCGACGCCGCCTGCTGACCCGCGCCAGCGAACTTGGCCTGACCGTCATCATCAGCGGCTGGGCGGCCGTGTTGATGACGCTGGCTGCGGGCCGCCCGGGGCAACTGTATAACGAGATGGTCGTCTCGATGTGCATCGGCCTGGTCGCGCTGCTGGTCGTGAACCTGGCGCGGCTGCTGTTCTGGCAGGGCGACGCGCTGCGGCGGCGCTGGAGGATTCCCTTCGTCGCGCTGCTGATCCTGGCGGCGCCGTTTGCCCATTATGTCGGCCTGCGCATCGGCAGCGCCATCCTCGGCCTGGACGCGCCCGACCTCGCGCACTATCTGACCGTGCCGCGCATGAGCATGATCCTGTTCACGCTGCTGGCGATCTTCGCGCTGCTCGGCCTCGTGGTCAGCCGCGAACGGATGGACCGCATCAAGCTGGAGCGCAGCGAAGCCCGCGCCCGCGCCGAAGCCGTCGAGCGCCAGGCCCTGCAGGCCCAGCTGCGGCTGCTGCAGGCGCAGATCGAACCGCACATGCTGTTCAATACCCTGGCCAATCTGCAGGGCCTGATCGCCATCGATCCGCAGCAGGCCAGCCGCATGCTGGACCAGCTGATCCAGTACCTGCGCGCCACCCTGAGCGTCTCGCGCATGGAGAGCACCACGCTGGAGCAGGAATTCGCCGCGCTCGACGCCTACCTCGGGCTGATGGCGGTGCGCATGGGCGCGCGCCTGGGCTACGCGTGCCGCCTGCCGGACGGTCTGCGTACGGCGCGCCTGCCGACCATGCTGCTGCAGCCCATCGTCGAAAACGCCATCGTGCACGGGCTGGAGCCCAAGGTGGACGGCGGCACCGTAACGATTTCGGCAGAACAGCGCGGTGCCGTGCTGGAGATCGAGGTGCGCGACACCGGGCTCGGTTTGCAGGAAGCCAGCCCGCGCCGGGGCGGCGGCGTCGGCCTGGCCACCACGCGCGAGCGCCTGCAGGTGCTGTACGGCGAGCGGGCCGGCCTCGAACTGCTGCCCTCCCCGCCGCAAGGCACCCTGGCCCGACTGACTTTACCTCTGGAGTTCGCATGACCGCATCCACCACCATCCGCGCTTTGATCGCCGAGGACGAACCGATCCTGGCCGCCATCCTCGCCCAGTCGCTGCAGCGCCTCTGGCCCGGCCTCGAGATCGCCGGCACCGCGCCGAACGGCCTGGCCGCCGTCGAGCAGGCGCTGGCGCTGCGCCCGGACGTGCTCTTCCTCGACATCAAGATGCCGGGCCAGACCGGTCTCGAAGCCGCCGAGGAACTGGCCGAGCGCTGGGACGGCGGCCAGCCCTTCCCGGAAATCGTGTTCGTCACCGCCTACGACGATTACGCGCTGAAGGCCTTCGAGCAGGCGGCCGCCGACTATGTGCTGAAACCGGTCAGCGACGAGCGTTTGCGGCGTACGGTCGAACGGCTGCGCGCGCGGCTGGATGGCCGCAAGGACAGCGGCGGCGGGCTGGAACAGCTGGTCGCGCAGATGCGTGCGCTGCTGCCGCCGGCCTCCACGCCGGAGCGCCTGACGACGATCCGCGCCGCGGTCGGCAACGTCGTGCGCATGATCCCGGTGCAGGACGTGGTCTACTTCCAGGCGCTGGACAAGTACGTCAACGTTGCCACCGCCGACAGCGAAGCCCTGATCCGCCTGCCGCTGAAGGAGCTGATGGCCCAGCTGGACCCGGCGCAGTTCGCCCAGGTCAGCCGCAGCAGCATCGTCAACATGCAGCAGGTGGCCAGCGCCAGCCGCGACGAGACCGGCAAGCTGACGCTGGCGCTGCACGGGAGGGACGACCGGCTGAAAGTGAGTCCGCTGTTTGCGCATTTGTTCAGGCAGATGTGAAGCCCATCTGATGTCCGTCAGCGGCAGTTCTCGTACGCCCTTGCCGTGTACCCGGCGGGCGCTAAGATGGTTGTTGCCAACCGATCCTGAAACGAGGCTGCCATGCGCTTCCATCCCCCTGCCGCGCTGCTATGCGCCCTCATCCTGCCGGCGGCGGCGCCGGCGTTCTCCCAGTCATCTCCCGCCGCGCCCACGATCAAGCGCACCGAGGTCTACAAGGGCCCGGTGGCTGCCGCCGACCATGAAGCCGTGCTCATGAAGATCGAGCTGCCGGCCGGCGGTCTTGCCCCACGCCACACCCATCCCGGCGACGAGGTCAGCTACGTGACCGACGGCGAGATCGACATCACCATCGATGGCCAGGCGCCTGTCAGGCTGAAGGCCGGCCAGGGCTTCTCCATCCCGGCGGGCAAGGTGCACCACGCCCGCAACCCCGGCACGGTGCCGGTGCACCTGATCGGGACCTACATCGTCGAAAAAGGAAAACCGATAGCGACGCCGGTCAAATAAGCGCGCCAAGCGTCCGCACCATCGGAAACCACGGGCCAGCCCGCCGGTCAAAGTTTCTGACGCGTCGGTGGAGGCAGAACGATGATTCGGCGGATGCGGTTCCTGGCCTGGGCGGCGGCGCTATTCCTGCTGGCGGCGGTCCTTTCCCCTGCCGCCCGTGGCGCCGCAGCTGTCGGGCTCTTGCGCATCGATGGCGTGATCGGCCCGGCGACTGCCGATTACGTCGTCCACGGCATCGCCCGTTCCGCGCAAGAGCGGCACCAGCTCGTGATCCTCGAGATGGACACGCCGGGCGGCCTCGACACGTCCATGCGCGACATCGTCAAGGCCATCCTGACCTCGCCGGTGCCGGTGGCCACCTGGGTCGCCCCGAGCGGCGCCCGCGCCGCCAGCGCCGGCACCTACATCCTGTACGCGAGCCACGTCGCGGCGATGGCGCCGGGCACCAATCTCGGCGCCGCCACGCCGGTCGAGATCGGCATCGGGGCGGACCAGCCCGGCGACAAAAAGAAAGCCGACAAGGCAAACGAAGGCTCCGCCATGACGCACAAGCAGGTGAACGATGCCGCCGCCTACCTGCGCGGCCTGGCACAGATGCGCGGACGGAATGCCGACTGGGCCGAGCGCGCCGTGCGCGAAGCGGTCAGCCTGACCGCCGAGGAAGCACTGAAACAAAACGTCATCGAGGTCGTTGCACCGGACCTGCCCAGCCTGCTGGCCCAGATCGATGGCAGGCTAGTCACCGCCATGGGACAGGCCAGGCGCCTCGACACCAGAGGCGCCGCGCCAGTCGAATTCGCGCCGGACTGGCGCACCCGTCTGCTTGCCGCGGTCACCCATCCCAGCGTCGCCCTGATCCTGATGACCATCGGCATCTACGGCCTGATCTTCGAATTCATGAACCCGGGCTATGTGGCACCGGGCGTGATCGGGGCGATCTGCCTGCTGCTGGCCCTCTACGCCCTGCAGCTGCTGCCGGTGAATTACGTCGGGCTGGCGCTGGTGATGCTCGGCCTGATGCTGATGGTGGCCGAGGCCTTCCTGCCCAGTTTCGGCATCCTCGGGCTGGGCGGCCTCTTCGCTTTCGTCGCCGGCGCGCTGATGCTCATCGATACCGAGGTCCCCGGCTTCGGCATTCCGCCGGCGCTGATCGGCACGCTGGGCCTGGCGAGCGCCCTGCTGCTGATCGGGACCGCCCGCCTCGCACTGGCGACGCGCAGGCGTCCGCTTGCCAGCGGCGATGCCACGCTGATCGGCGCAACCGCGCGGGTCGAACATGTCGAACACGCCGGCGACCATGCCGCCTGGATCCGCATCGAAGGCGAGCTGTGGCAGGCGGCCAGCGGCCTGCCCCTCAGCCAGTCGCAGACGGTGAAAGTCGTGGGCCGCAAGGGCCTGACGCTCGAGGTCGTCCCGGTCGACTCACCACAGGGAGCACAAGGATAATGTTCAATATCAGCATCAGCTTCGCCGTTCTCATCGTCCTGCTGTTCCCCCTGCTGGCATCAAGCATCCGGGTGCTGCGCGAATACGAACGCGGCGTCGTGTTCCAGCTCGGGCGCTTCTGGGGCGTGAAAGGACCCGGCCTGATCATCCTCATCCCGCTGCTCCAGCAGATGGTGCGCGTCGACCTGCGCACCGTCGTGCTCGACGTGCCGACCCAGGACGTCATCTCGCGCGACAACGTGTCCGTGAAGGTCAACGCCGTCATCTACTTTCGCGTCGTCGACCCGGAGCGGGCCATCATCCAGGTGGCCAACTTCCTGGAGGCGACCGCCCAGCTGGCGCAGACCACCCTGCGCTCGGTACTGGGCAAGCACGAGCTCGACGAGATGCTGGCGGAGCGCGAGCGCCTGAACCTGGACATCCAGCAGGTGCTCGACGCCCAGACCGATGGCTGGGGCATCAAGGTCTCGAACGTCGAGATCAAGCGCGTCGACCTCGACGAATCGATGGTGCGCGCCATCGCCCGCCAGGCCGAGGCCGAGCGCGAACGCCGCGCCAAGGTGATCCACGCCGAGGGCGAACTGCAGGCCTCGGAAAAGCTGCAGCAGGCAGCCTACGTGCTGGCGCAACAGCAGGGCGCGATGCAGCTGCGTTACATGCAAACCCTCAGCGCGATCGCCGGCGATAAATCGTCGACGATCGTGTTTCCCTTGCCGATCGAACTGCTGGCGGGCGGCAGGGATGGGACGCCGCCCGCCCGGCCCCAGGGCTGAGGCTTATCGTCGCTGGCGCAAGGGCTCGAGCGCCTGGGCGACCGTCGCCGCCGACATCTGCCCCAGCCGCCGCTCGACCAGCACGCCGCGCGCATCGAAGAACAGGGTTGTCGGCATGCCCGGCGAGCCGGTCGCCTTGGCCAGGCGGCCGGTGCGGTCGAGCACGACGTTCTCCATCTGCAGGCCCTGCGCCTGCAGGTAGGCACGGACGTCGGCGGGCGCTTCGCCCTGGTTGACGAAGACGAAGCGGATGTCCGTGTGCGTCCGCTGCGCACGCGCGAGCTCGGGCATTTCGCGCCTGCATGGCGGACACCAGGTGGCCCAGAGGTTCACGACCAGGGGCTGGCCTTTGAAGGCTGCCATCGGCACTTCGCGGCCTTCAAGGTCGGTCATCACCAGTTGCGGCAGGCTTTGCTTTGCCGGCTCGGCCAGCGCCAGGGCAGCAGAGCCGGCGACCCATGCGAGGCTGGCGGTGAGTACGCCGGTCAGCAGCGCCGTGCGGCTGCGCCGGTCGCGCCAGGCCAGCCAGCCTGCTAGTACCAGTGCCGCCGCGATCCCGACGATCGGCTTGAGGCCGCCATCGCGCAGGTCGAACATTCTTGCTGGATCTTCCTGGTAGAAAGTCCAATAGCGGGTGACGAAGGCTGCGCGGGCTGCGAGGACAGCCACCGCGACGAGTAGCCACAGGCGTGCTTCGATCTTGACACCGTTCCGGGTGGCGATGCGGTCGCCGGCAATGATTCCGAGCAGGATGGCAAGCCAGGCCGCAAGGGGTGCGGCTGGGATGGTGAATGGTCCGAGGGTGAGTTCGCTCATCCGCCTATGACTGCCGATTTTGCAGAAAAGAAAAAAGCGACCCGCGGGTCGCTTTTTTCTTTGAATCTCTGGCGGAGACGGTGGGATTCGAACCCACGATACGGGTATAAGCCATATGCATCCTTAGCAGGGATGTGCCTTCGGCCACTCGGCCACGTCTCCAATCAACTTCAACAGTGCTGCTCGTTGTCGCTGAGTGCAAGTATCTTAATGGCCACGCCCCATTTCGTCAAGGAAGCGCAACCAAAAATATGCGATAAAGTTAAGCTTTCTCCAGATCAAACGCTTTATGCAGGGCGCGTACCGCCAGCTCCATGTATTTCTCGTCGATCAGCACCGAAATCTTGATCTCGGAGGTCGAGATCATCATGATGTTGATGCCCTCTTCCGCCAGCGTGCGGAACATCTGCGAGGCCACGCCGACGTGGCTGCGCATGCCGACGCCGACCGCCGAGACCTTCGACACCTTGGCGTCGCCGACCAGGCGGGTGAAGCCCAGCTCTTCCTTCTGCGATTCCAGCACGGCCACTGCGCGCTGGTAATCGTTGCGCGACACGGTGAACGTGAAATCGGTTTTACCGTCGACCGACACGTTCTGTATGATCATGTCGACCTCGATGTTCGCATCCGACACCGGGCCCAGGATGTGGTAGGCCACGCCCGGCTTGTCCGGCACGCCCAGGACGGTGATTTTGGCTTCATCGCGGTGGAAGGCGATGCCCGAGATGACGGCTTGTTCCATGTTGTTCTCTTCCTCAAACGAAATCAGGGTGCCCGAGCTGGCTTCTTCCTCGAGCGGCATCAGGGGGTCGGTCAGCGAGGACAGAACGCGCGTCGGGACGCGGTAGTTGCCCGCGAATTCGACCGAGCGGGTCTGCAGGACCTTGGAGCCCAGCGAGGCCAGCTCCAGCATCTCCTCGAAGGTGATCTTCGACAGGCGGCGCGCCTCGTCGACCACGCGCGGGTCGGTGGTGTAGACGCCGTCGACGTCGGTGTAGATCAGGCATTCGTCGGCCTTCATCGCCGCCGCGATCGCCACCGCCGAGGTGTCCGAGCCGCCTCGGCCCAGGGTCGAGATATTGCCTTCTTCGTCCACACCCTGGAAACCGGTGATGATCACGATCTTGCCGGCGTCGAGGTCGCCGCGCACGCGCGTGTCGTCGATCGACTGGATGCGGGCCTTGGTGAAGGCCGAGTCGGTGCGGATGCCCACTTGCCAGCCGGTGTACGAGACCGCGTCCTTGCCGCGCGCCAGCAGCGCCATGGCCAGCAGGCCGACGGAAACCTGTTCACCGGTCGAAGCGATCATGTCCAGTTCGCGCGGATCCGGCTGGGCCATGATTTCTTTTGCCAGGCCGATCAGGCGGTTGGTTTCGCCCGACATTGCCGACGGGACGACGACGATCTGGTGGCCGGCATCATGCCATTTGGCGACGCGGGCCGCGACGTTCTTGATGCGTTCCGTCGATCCCATCGACGTACCGCCGTATTTGTGGACTATTAAGGCCATGTGGTGAAGGTTTCCGCTTGTAAAAATTAGAAGGGGTCTTTAACTCTACATGCTGCAGTGCAGAATCACAAGATGCGGGTATGCGAAAGCTATACCTAATTGGAATATGGTAATGCGAAAAGAGCATATTATGCCCTTATATACGCATTCAGACCGATTCCCAGCGCAGTTGGATGCGCCCTTCCCCTTCCGATACATGGCGGCAATCCATCCCCAGCCCGGCCGCGAACAGCAGATCGATGCCGCTGCTGACGATGGGCAGGCGCGAACGCTCCCACACCGGCACGGCATGCGCCTGGAACAGCTGCTTAAGGCCGCGGGTCGGCCGGTTCGGCGCCAGCTTCAGGCGCTCGCCGCCCTTGCGGAAGTCGATTTCCAAAGGCGCCGCGCGCAGCCAGACCGCGTCCAGACCGGTTGCCGCGGGATCGAAATGCAGCACCCCGCCATAGTCCGGGAAAGCGATGCTCGCCTCCCCATTCCAGCGGAACGCCTGGGCGTGCTTGACGATGATGCCCTCGTCGTCCGGGTCGCGCAGGCCGGCCAGATCCTTCAACTTGGGCACCAGCAGCAGGCGGTCGCGGTAGCGGCGCACGTCGACGTCAGGGTGCGCGACCAGCGGCTGCGCATCTTCGCGCGCGCTGGTGAGCTGGGCCACCATCTGCTCCAGCCAGGCAGTCGAAGGCATGCCGAGGCCGCGTTGCGCGAACCAGAAACGCAGCAGGTTGTTGATGCGGTCCGCGCTCAGGGCGCGCAGGCGCGGCAGCTTGAGCGCATCGCCGTCCAGGCAGACCTGCAGGTCCTGCGCGGCCAGCTCGTCCAGCAGGCGCTGGCTCGAGGCCGCGTGTGCGCCGCTGCGCGCGATGCGGCGCTGGAAGCCCGGAAAAGCCTGGGCCAGCACCGGCATCACCTGGTGGCGCAGCGCATTGCGGGCATAGCGTGGATCGGTATTCGATTCGTCCTCGACCCAGGCGATCTGCTGCGCTGCGGCATAGGCCTCGAGTTCGGCGCGCGCGACGGTCAGCAGCGGACGTGCCATCACGATACTGTCGTCGCCGAGTAGGGTCGGCGCGCGGTTGGCCGCATCCATGCCGGACAGACCGGCCGGGCCGGAACCGCGCAGCAGCTGCAGCAACACGGTCTCGGCCTGGTCGTCGAGGTGGTGGGCGGTCAGCAGCAGGTCGACGCCGTGCGCGCGGCACATGTCGCCGAGCGCCGCGTAGCGCTGCTTGCGCGCCGCCGCTTCCACGCCGCTCTTGCCTTTCTCGACCGTGACCTCGCGGTGGTCGAAGACGATGCCGAGCGCGGCGGCAGCGGCGGCGCAGTGCGCGTGCCAGGCATCGGCGCTCGGGCTCAGGCCGTGGTGGACGTGGAAGGCGAACAGCGGCAGGCCGGCCTCACGGGCAGCCTCATGCGCCAAGTGCAGCAGCACCATGGAATCGAGGCCGCCGCTGAGGGCGACTGCTAAGCGGGACGGGGAGTATTCGGTGCGCAGGCCCTGAAAAGCCTGCGTGAAAGGACCGGCAGCGGAGGCCGGCCCGGATTGACTACGACTCACTCTTCGCGCGGGGTGGTTTCCTTGAATTTGCCGTAAGCCATCAGCTTTGCGTGACGGGCTTCGAGCAGATCCTTGGTTTTCATGCCCTGGAACTGGCGCAGGGTGTCGGCCAGCGCGCGTTTCAGGCCCTGGGCCATGGCGGCCGGGTCGCGGTGGGCGCCGCCCAGCGGTTCGCTGACGATCTTGTCGACCAGGCCCATGGCCTTCAGGCGGAGCGCGGTCAGGCCCAGTGCGTCGGCGGCTTCGGCCGCGCGCTCCGAGGTCTTCCACAGGATCGAGGCGCAGCCTTCCGGCGAGATCACCGAGTAGGTCGCGTACTGCAGCATCAGCACGGCGTCGCCGACGGCGATCGCCAGCGCGCCGCCCGAACCGCCTTCGCCGATGATGGTGGCGATCAGCGGCACTTTCAGCTCGGCCATGACGTACAGGTTATGGCCGATCGCTTCGGACTGGCCGCGCTCTTCGGCGTCGATGCCAGGGAAGGCGCCCGGGGTATCCACGAAGGTGAAGATCGGCAGGTTGAACTTCTCGGCCAGCTTCATCAGGCGCATCGCCTTGCGATAGCCTTCCGGCTTGGGCATGCCGAAGTTGCGCATCGCGCGCTCTTTGGTGTCGCGGCCCTTCTGGTGGCCGATCACCATGCAGGACTGGCCATTGAAACGGGCCAGGCCGCCGATGATGGACTGGTCGTCCGCGAAGGTGCGGTCGCCGTGCAGCTCGTGGAAGTCGGTGAAGATCGCGTTCACGTAGTCCATCGTGTACGGACGCTGCGGGTGGCGCGCGATCTGGGAAACCTGCCAGGGGGTCAGCTTGGCGTAGATGTCTTTCGTCAGTTGCTGGCTCTTTTTGGCCAGGCGGTCGATCTCTTCCGAGATGTCGACAGCCGAATCGTCCTGCACGAAGCGAAGCTCTTCAATTTTAGAATCGAGCTCGGCGATCGGCTGCTCAAAACTGAGGAAAGTTGTTTTACTCATCGTAACTCCGATTATTCTTGTGGCCCCGCACCAGCCTGGGTGCGGCAGCAAACGCGTATTTTAACCCGTAATTGGGTCCAAACTGCGCCATAAGTACCAAGTGGCAACTGTTCGCCAGGGCTCCCAGTTGGCGGCGACCTCGCGCGCATCGCTGCGCGACACGGGCTCGCCCGAGAAATAATTCTGGCTGATGCCTTGGATCAGGCCGGCGTCGTCGAGCGGCAGCACATTTGGCCTGAGCAGATTAAATATCAAAAACATCTCTGCTGTCCAGCGGGTGATGCCGCGGATCTGGACCAGTTCGGCGATCACCGCCTCGTCATCCATCTCCGACCACTGGTCGGCGTGGACGCGCTTGGCCTTGAAATGGTCGGCCAGGTCGAGGATGTATTCGGTCTTGCGTTTCGAGAGGCCGCAGGCGGACAGCTCTTCGGCCCCGGCCTTGATCACCTGGGACGGCGTCATCTTCGGGCACAGGGCGCGCAGCTTGCCCCAGGCGGCTTCCGCGGCCTTGACCGTGACCTGCTGGCCGACGATCGAGCGCGCCAGGGTCGTGAACGGGTCCGGATGGCCGCGCAGGTGCATGTCCCCGAACTGCGGGATCAGCTTGTTCATGATGCGGTCCCGCCGCATGAGCTCGGCCTTCGCCTCCGCCCAGTACGGGGGAAGGTCGGGCAATGCCGGGGCCGCGCCCATGTTCTCTTCAGTCACGCGCGGCGCCAGTTGGTCGTGCCGTCGGGCTTGTCTTCGAGCACGATGCCGGCGGCCGTCAGTTCGGCGCGGATCGCATCGGCTTCGGCGAAATTGCGCGCCTTCTTGGCGGCTGCGCGGCGGGCGATGGCGTCGTTGATGCCTGCCTCGTCCAAACCGCCTTCGCCAGGGCTGCCGGCCTGCAGGAACTGCTGCGGCGCGCGCTCGAGCAGGCCCAGCACGGCGGCGAGGGCCTTCAGCTGGCGCGCGGTGTCCACCGACTTGGTGCGGTTGACTTCGGATGCCAGGTCGAACAGCTCGGCCACCGCCAGCGGGGTGTTGAAGTCGTCGTCCATCGCTTCGCGGAAGCGGACCGCGTGAGCTTCGTCCCAATCGACCGCAGGCGTTTCGCTACCGAGGTCGACATCGGCCAGGGCCGTGTACAGACGGGTCAGCGCGCCCTTGGCATCGTCGATGTGGGCGTCCGAGTAGTTCAGCGGGCTGCGGTAGTGGGCGCGCAGGATGAAGAAGCGCACCACTTCGGCATCGTACTGCTTCAGCACGTCGCGGATCGTGAAGAAATTGCCCAGCGATTTGGACATCTTCTCGTTGTCGACGCGGACGAACCCGTTGTGGATCCAGAAGTTGGCCATCGGCGGGCCGAAGGCGCCTTCCGATTGTGCGATCTCGTTTTCGTGGTGCGGGAACTGCAGGTCGGCGCCGCCGCCGTGGATGTCGAAGTGCTCGCCCAGCAGCGCGCAGGACATGGCCGAGCACTCGATGTGCCAGCCCGGGCGGCCGATGCCCCATTTCGAATCCCACTTGGCCTCAAGCGGTTCGGATTCCTTGCCGGCTTTCCACAGCACGAAGTCGAGCGGATCGCGCTTGCCGGTATTGACGTCGACGCGCTCGCCGGCGCGCAGGTCGTCCAGCGACTTGCCGGACAGCTTGCCGTAGCCGTCGAATTCGCGCACGGCGTAGTTCACGTCGCCGTCCTCGCCCTGGTAGGCCAGGCCCTTTTCTTCCAGCTTCTCGATGATCGAGAGCATGTGCGGCACGTGGTCGGTGGCGCGCGGCGCGAAGTCGGGCGGCAGGATGCCCAGGGCGGCAGTGTCCTCGTCCATCGCCTTGATGAAGCGGGTCGTCAGCTGCGACATGGTCTCGCCGTTCTCGACCGCGCGCTTGATGATCTTGTCGTCGATGTCGGTGATGTTGCGGACGTACTTGACCTCGTAGCCCGAGGCCTTGAACCAGCGGTAGATGACGTCGAACGCCATCATCATCCTTGCGTGACCGACGTGGCAGTAATCGTAGACCGTCATCCCGCACACGTACATGTTGATTTTGCCGGGCTGGAGGGGAACGAATACCTGCTTGTCACGCGCGAGCGTGTTGTAGATCTTTAATTGGCTCATCGGATGGTGTTCTGGATGGTTGGAGCTTGACGCTCGGACACACAGGCTGCGAGGCAGCGTGCGGGGATGTGACCCATGTCGCGACCGTCAGGACTTGATTCGCATGATACTTTGATAAAATCAACAGTCCGTCGCAAAGTATAGCATTGATAAAATCCTGACTGGCCGCATATGCCACAGGTTTATTTTTCTGCAAAACTCTTGACATCACTTTGCGTTTGCCCACAGAGAGGAAGCCACGATGCACACCATGAAACCGTCCCGTCCCCGCCTGCTGACCCGCGCACTGGCCAACGCTACCGTTGCCGCCGGCGCCCTGCTCCTGAGTGCAGCGGCCTGGGCGGCCGACCCGCAGGTCTCGCTGAAAACCTCGATGGGCGAGATCGTCCTCGAGCTGAATCAGGAAAAGGCGCCGATCACCGTCGCCAACTTCCTGCAGTACGTGAAATCGGGCTTCTACAAGGGCACCGTCTTCCACCGCGTGATCGACGGCTTCATGATCCAGGGCGGCGGCATGGACGCACAATTGAAGGGTCGCAAGACCCGTCCGCCGATCAAGAACGAAGGCGACAACGGCCTGTCCAACGCCGCGTACACGGTCGCGATGGCGCGCGAGGACAACCCGGATTCGGCCACCTCGCAGTTCTTCATCAACGTGGCCGACAATGCCGGTCTCGACGCCGCCAACCGGATGGGCGGGGGCTACACCGTGTTCGGCAAGGTGGTGAAGGGCCAGGAAGTGGTCGACAAGATCAAGGGCGTGCTGGTCGACGACGTGAAGGGCATGCAGAACGTGCCGGTCACACCGGTGGTGATCGAGTCCGCGACGATCGTCAAAGCGAAGTAAAATACCGAACTCTTAACAATAAGGCACAGGACAAACCATGACCACCGTACTCATGACCACCAACAAGGGCAACATCAAGATCGAACTCGACGACGCGAAAGCGCCGAAGACCGTTGCCAACTTCGTGGAATACGTCAACGCGGGCCACTTCAGCAACACCATCTTCCACCGCGTGATCAAGGACTTCATGATCCAGGGCGGCGGCTTCGCGCCGGACATGTCGCAAAAGCCGACCGACAAGACCGTCGAGAACGAAGCCAAGAACGGCCTGAAGAACGACAAGTACACCATCGCGATGGCCCGCACCATGGCCCCGCACTCGGCCTCGGCCCAGTTCTTCATCAACACCAAGAACAACGAATTCCTGAACTACCCGGGCCAGGACGGCTGGGGCTATGCCGTGTTCGGCAAGGTCGTCGAAGGCCAGGACGTGGTCGACCAGATCAACACCGTCAAGACCGGCCGCTCGGGCATGCACTCGGACGTGCCGGCCGAAGCCGTGATCATCGAAAAAGCCGAAATCGTCTAAATAAGTAGTCAGCTTTCCAAGCAACGCGTGGGACCGTCCACAGCAGAACCATGAACAGTCCCGCGCGCACGCTTGCGCTCTTCATTTCCGACCTGCACCTGCAGGAATCGCACCCGCACACGGCCGACGCCTTTTTCCGCTTCCTGGCCGAGCGCGCCTCTGAAGCCGAAGCACTCTACCTGCTCGGCGACATCTTCGAATACTGGGCCGGCGACGACGACCTCGACACGCCCTTCCACCAGCGCATCGCGGCCGCTCTACGTGAACTCGCGGATCAAGGCATCGCCGTGTACTGGATGGCCGGCAATCGCGACTTCCTGGTCGGCCAGGACTTTGCCCGCGCGGCCGGCCTGACCATCCTGCCCGACCCCACCGTGGTCAGCATCGGCGGCCAGCAAATCGCGCTCGTGCATGGCGACGCCCAGTGCACCGATGACACCAAATACATGGCCTTCCGCGCTCAGGTGCGCGACCCGGCCTGGCAGCAGCAGTTCCTGGCCATGCCGCTGGCCCAACGCAAGGCCATCATCGCCGGTTTGCGCGAAGGCAGCCGCCAGGCGCACGACGAAAAGTCCTATGACATCATGGACGTGACGCCTGACGCGGTGAACTCCCTGCACGAAGCCACCCAGGCCGATGTCATCATCCATGGCCACACCCACCGTCCCGCCCTGCACCTCGACGAAAAAACCGGCCGCCGCCGCTACGTGCTGCCCGATTGGGAACTGGATGCCGAGCCGCCGCGCGGCGGCTGGATTGCCATCGACGCAAATGGCGACATCACCCGCCAGGATCTCGCCGGGCAGCCGCTCTGACCTGCCCTGACATAATTCCCAGCTTGCATGAAGGGCAACGGTTTCTTACACTGGGCCTTTCAGGACAGATCGCTCTACTACGGGCGAAGTGATACTTATGCGGCTGTGCAAACTTATCGAGTCGGCCAGGTGGATGCTGCTGTGCAGCGCACTGGCGGTGCTGCCCGACCAGGCGGCGGCAACCGTCGACGCGCCACCCAAACACCGGCTTTGCCAGCCTTGCACCATGCCCGCGCTTCCCATTGCCCTGCCGCGCCACGGCATGGTATTGGCCTACGGCTCAATCCTTAGCACCGGATCGCTGTGGTACGTGGTCGATCTCGAACGCGGCGAGGCCCGCCGCATCCAGGCCCGCGACGAGCGTAATGACGACCGAAGCCTGCGTGAACTGGTCATCGTCGAACAGACGACCCGCGCCATACCCAGCCACGAATTGTCCAGGCTAAGGCAAATCGACAAGGATATATGGGCATTGGAGAACAGGCTGCCGATGCACTTTGCAACGGACGTGGACTGGGACCTCTGGCTCTTGGACGACGCCGACGTGCGTCACGAATCTGCGCCCGGCGTTCCGGCCGGCCCCGCGAAAGAAATCGATTTGATGATACAACGCGTCCTGGAGCGCCCCATCCCATCCGAATAATCCGTTCAAATTCCATGTTGACGGCTTGAGAACTGGTGTTATACTTCACTACAACACCACTTCAATACTACGCTGAAGTAGTGCCCCATCAACGAGGAGGCAGGCATGGATCAACCAGGCGGCTGCACCACCAAAAAGAGGAGCCGGCAATGACAATCGGCTGGAACGACAACGCGCCGATCTATCGGCAATTGAAGGAAAGAGTGATCGGCATGATGCTCGACGGGGTCCTGAAGGCCGGCGACGCCCTGCCCTCGGTACGCCAGATCGCGGCCGAGTACCAGCTGAACCCGATCACGGTCTCGAAGGCTTACCAGGAACTGGTCGACGAAAACTTAGTAGAAAAAAGAAGGGGGATCGGTATGTATGTCACTGAAGGCGCCAGCGAAAAACTGCTGGCAAGCGAACGCGAGCGTTTCCTGCGCGAGGAATGGCCGGCGATGCTGGAGCGCATCCGCCTGCTGGGTCTGAACGTGGATCAGCTGCTGTCCAGCGAACACGGAGGCCAGGCATGAACAGCGTCCTGTCCGCCAAAGGCCTGGCCAAGCGCTACGGCAAGCGCGTCGCCGTCGACGGCATCGACTTCGAAGTCCCCGCCGGCCGCATCGTCGGCCTGATCGGCCCGAACGGTTCGGGCAAGACCACCACCCTGAAGGCCGCCCTCGGCCTGATCCCCTTCGACGGCCAGCTGAGCGTGCTGGGCTTCGATCCGCGCACCCAGCGCGACGACCTGATGCAGGACGTCTGCTTCATCGCCGACGTCGCGATCCTGCCGCGCTGGATGCGCGTCAAGGATGCGATCGATTTCGTGCAGGGCGTGCATCCGCGCTTCAACCGCGAAAAGGCCGAGCGCTACATCGCCAACACCAAGCTCAAGCCCACGATGAAGGTCAAGGAGATGTCCAAGGGCATGATCGTGCAGCTGCATCTGGCGCTGGTGATGGCGATCGACGCCAAGCTGCTGGTGCTGGACGAGCCGACCCTGGGCCTGGACATCATCTACCGCAAGCAGTTCTACCAGAACCTGCTGGAAGACTATTTTGACGAGCACAAGACCATCGTCATCACCACCCACCAGGTCGAGGAAGTCGAGCACATCCTGACCGACCTGATGTTCATCCGTGACGGCAAGATCGTGCTGGCCGCCTCGATGGAGGAAATCGGCGAGCGCTATGTGGAAGTGATGGTCTCGCACGACAAGATCAGCGCCGCCAACGCCCTGCAGCCGATCGACCGCCGCACCGTGTTCGGCAAGGCCGTGATGCTGTTCGATTCGGCCGCGCCGGGCAGCGCCTCGCGCCAGCAGCTCGCCGCGCTCGGCGAAACCCGCAATCCCAGCGTCGCCGACCTGTTCGTCGCGACCATGAAAGGAACCTACGCATGAACACCCTGACCATGAAATGGCTGCTCCGCCGCGAGTTCTGGGAGCACAAGGGATCGATGTTCTGGGCCCCGGCGATCGTCGCCGCGCTGCTGGTGCTGCTGGTGGGCGGCACCGTTCTCTACGGCCTGGCCGCACATGGCGTGCCGAACACGGTCCACATCAACGGCAGGCTCGTGACCCATGACGCACTGTCCGCCGCGCTGCCGCCGGAGATGCAGAGCAAGGTGTCGCGCCTCGCCGGCGCCATGTACCTGCTGGGCGGCGCGCCGCTGTTCATCGTGCTGGCCGGCGTCATGTTCTTCTACTGCCTGGGCGCGCTGTACGACGAGCGCAAGGATCGCAGCATCCTGTTCTGGAAATCGCTGCCGGTGTCGGATGCCACGACCGTGCTGTCCAAGGTCGTCACCGCGCTGTGCGTGGCGCCGGTGATCGTGCTGGTCCTGGACGTCGTCGCCTCGCTGGCCCTGCTGTTCATCGGCACGCTCGGCCTGTCGCTGAACGGCGTCCATCTGTTCGGCGCCCTGCTGACCCAGCCCGACCTCTACCTGCAGCCGCTGCGCCTGCTCGCCCTGCTGCCGGTGTATGCCATCTGGGCCCTGCCGACCATCGGCTGGCTGTTGCTGGTGTCGAGCTGGGCCAAGACCAAGCCCTTCCTGTGGGCCGTCGGCGTGCCGCTGATCATCCTGCTGCTGGTGAAATGGATCAGCTACACGCTGGAGAACTTCTCGGGTACGCCGCTGAACATCATGCCGGTAGCGCAGGATGTCGTCGCCCGCCTGCTGACCGGCGTCGTGCCGGGCATCTGGTTCGCCTTCACCGAAGGCATTCCGGCCGCCATCCGCGAGTCCGCCCGCGACCAGGGTCCGGACATGGGCGCCCTGTTCGAAGCTTCGTGGATGACCTTGCTGACGGTGCAGGCCTGGATCGGCGCGCTGGCCGGCGCCGCGATGATCTTCGCTGCGATGCGCCTGCGCCGCTGGCGCGACGAAGGCTGACATGCTGCGCATGCGAGCCATCCCATCCTCCCTGCTGCTGGGCCTTGTCTTCTGCTGCAGCGGCGCCGCGAGCGCCGCTGCGCAGGACAAGGAAGGCGGCACGGTCCAGGTGAACGGCATCCGCAATCCGGAGACGCACAGCTACCGCGCCATCGCCGCCGGCCTCGACACCTTCGATGCCCAGCACGCGCTGGCGCCGAACGCGCAGCTGCTGTTCCAGGCCCGCACCCGCGCCGGCCAGCCGCTCGGCGAGGCCCTGCTGAAAGGCGCGCCGGGCGGCGAGCCCCTGCGCGCCGTGCTGGCCGGCGACGATGCTTACGCACTGGCGCTGGCACTCGACGGCGAGGGCCGCTTCCAGGTGCCGCGCAGCCAGCCGGCCTGGGATGCGCACGCCGATCTGCGGCTCAGCAAGCAGCGCAGCGACGTCCGGGTCTGGCCCTACGTGCGTTCGCCCGGCCTGCTGGATCACCAGCGCCGCCTGGGCGACATCCGCCTCGAATGCCAGGTCTTCGTCGCCATCGCCAAAAAGGAAGCGCCGCTGCACATCGTCCTGCTCGGGAATGCCGTCATGCTGGGCAGCGACTGGTGCGCCTTCATGGAAAACCGGGACCGTGCCTGGGACGCCGCGACACGCGCCCCGCTGCACAGCGCCACCCTGCGCGACGGCGAGCGCAGCCTGGCGCTGCGCGTGAAGGGCGCACGCTTCGAAGTGCCGATCGGCGACCGCAGCTGGAGCAACGACGCCATCGTCGAACTGACCTTCGCACCCGCCGAGGCCCCACCATCCGACCCATTATCGAAAGAGGCCGCACCGTGAAGATCACAGCATGTTTGCTGCCGGCCCTGCTGGCCTGCGCCGCCCTGCCCGCCCTTGCTGCGGAGCCGGACAAGGAAGTGGACGAACGCGGCAAGGTCCATATCAACGCCATGAAGAATCCCGAGCTGAAGAGCTACCGCGCGATTGTGGCCGGGCTCGATAAATTCGACGATCTGCATGCGCTGGCGCCCGCCATACCGCAGCTGCGCTTCCAGGTCGAGACCAGGGGCAAGGGCGACCAGCCGGCGACTGCCGCGCCGCTGGCAGCGCGCATCGCCACCGACGACTTCTCGATTCCGCTCACGCTCGACGGCGACGCACGCTTTTCGGTACCGCGCAGTCAGGCCGCCTACGACGCCAAGGCCGAACTGATCCTGAACCGCAAGCAGCGCGCAGCGCGCGTCGAGACCTATGTGCGCACGCCCGGCCTGGCCGACGACCGCTACCGGATGGGCGACGTGCGCCTCGACTGCCAAGTGAAGGTCGCGATCGGCAAGGAAGAGATCCCGTTCTGGGCCAACGCCCTCGTCAACAGCATCCTGCTCACGACCGACTGGTGCTCGTGGTTCAAGGGCGCGACGCCGAAGGGCGGCGACCGCAACTGGCCGCACAAGGCCGGCGCGGCGCTGAGCGCGGCGACCCTGCGCGAGGGCGAGCGCAGCATGCTGCTGAAGGTCGACGGCAAGACCTTCCGCCTGCCGATCGGCGATACCAGTTGGGGTAACGACGCGATGGTCGAGCTGGTGTTTGCAGAAGACGGCGCTGCACCGGTCGGCTCGGCGCCGGGCGCGACGGATGCCATGGACGCCGTGAGCGGCCGGGGCGCCGCACGATGAAGACCGCGGCCTTGCTGCTGCTGGCGGCGCTGGCGGGCACCGGCGCTGTTGGCCCGGCTGCCGCTGCCGCTGCCACGGCCGAAGACACGCCGAGCGTGAGCGTCAACGGCATCAGGAACCCGGAGATGCGTTCCTACCGCAGCGTCTGGGCAGGCCTCGACACCTTCGACGAATACCGGTCACTGGCGCCCGCGGCGCCGCTGCGCTTTCGCATCCTGCGTGCCGACGGCAGCCCCGCCGGCAGTGGCGACGGCCTCGCGCTGCGGCTGGCGAGCGACGAGGGCTCGGTGCCGGTTCCGATCGGCGCTGACGGCCTGCTCACCATCGAGCGCAACCGTGCGGCTTACGACGCGGACGCCAGCTTCATCCTGAACCAGAAGGACGGCGTGTTCAGCGCGCGCCCCGAAATCCGCACGCCCGGCCTGCCGGCGGACGCGCGCCGTCTCGGCGACCTGCGCCTCGAATGCCGGGTGATGGTGGCGATCGCAAAAGAGCGCATGTCGTTCGTCGCCAAGGCGGCGCTCAACACCCTGATGCTGGGCAGCGACTGGTGCGGCAGGAAGGACATGAACCTCGCCTTCCCCTCGCCGCCGGGACTGGAGAGCGCACGCATCAGCCACGGCGCACGCACGCTGGAACTGACGCTGCACGACAAGGACTTCATGGCGCCCATCGGCGACCGCAGCTGGCCGGACGATGCGCTGATTACGCTGAAGTTCGCGCCGGCAGGACGCTGATTATTCGAACTGCTGGCGGAAAGCCGCGAACTGGGCTTTGAGCTCGTCGACTTCGGCCCGCAGCGCAGCCACTTCCTGCTCCAGCTGCGCCGTCCGCCCACCGCCTGAAGAACCGGCCGCCGGCGCCACATCCACACGCGCCACGTCGATCTCCCCGCCCAGCAGCTGGCCATAGCGCGGCTCCTTGGTGCCCGGCGCCCGTTCCAGGCGCGCGACCAGCGGTGGGTATTTGTCGATCAGGAACTGCAGCGCGCTTTCCGCCTCGGCCACCGACTTGAACTCGTGCAGGCGGCCGCTGCGGGTACGGATCTCGCCGGCGGTTTGCAGGCCGCGCAGCATCAGCACCGTCAGCACGGCCAGCTTGTCCTGCTCCAGCGACCACTTGATGCGCATGCGGTGCTCGTACTTGATCGTGCGCGCGCCGGCCTGCGACATGCTGCCGACCAGCTTGCGCTGCATCAGGCGCTGCAGGGTGTCGTGGACCACGTCCTCGGGCAGCTGCATGATCGGATCGCGGCTGGACAGCTGGTTGCAGCCGTTCATGATCGCGTTCAGCGTCATCGGATAATTGTCCGGCGTGAGCGCCTCTTTTTCGGCCAGCACGGCCAGCACGCGGATTTCGTTGGGATCCAGATCGGAGGCGGGATCGAAGCTGCCGGGGATATCGTCTTGGCTCATTTGCTCATTTGAGTAATTCTAATTGCTCATTCGACCATGCGGTTCAGCTGCGCCTGGTCGAGCTTGTCGTTCTCGTCGAGGCCCTTGCAGGAGATGCCGGCCGCCTTCATGGTCGAGCACATGCGCTCGATCTGTTCGTCCTGCTGGGCGACGTGGTCGATCAGGTTGCGCAGGGCCTTGGACAGCGGATCGTCGCCGTTCGGCGTCACGCCATAGGCTGCGAACATCTGGGCGCTGCGCACCTGCTCTTCCTTGCGCACGATGTGGGCCGGGTTGCCGACCGCCGTGGCGCCGCCTGGCACCGGCTTGACCACCACGGCGTTCGAGCCGATCTTCGCGTACTCGCCGACCGTGAACGCACCCAGCACCTGGGCGCCGGCGCCGACGATCACGCCGCGCTCGAGCGTCGGGTGGCGCTTGGTGCCGGCCACCAGCGTGGTGCCGCCCAGGGTCACGCCCTGGTAGATGGTGCAGTCGTCGCCGACCACGGCGGTCTCGCCGATCACGACGCCGAAGCCGTGGTCGATGAAGACCCGCCGGCCGATGGTCGCGCCGGGGTGGATCTCGATGCCGGTGATGATGCGGGCGATGTAGGAAATGAAGCGGCCGGGCCACTTCAGGCCGGCCCGCCAGCAGGCATGCGCCCAGCCGTGCATGACGACCGCATGCAGGCCCGGGTAGCAGGTGAGCACCTCCCAGCCGTTGCGGGCGGCCGGGTCACGTTCGATGATGCTCTGGATATCTTCGCGCAGCTTGGAAAAAAACATAGGCGAGATGGTAACGTATCCGCGCCGCCCGCGCTTGACCAGCCCCTCGCTTACTGCTTGGGTTCCAGCGCCAGGCGCTGGCGGCGCGCCTCGTACAGGCAGACGCCCGATGCGACCGACACGTTCAGGCTCTCGACCGAGCCGAACATCGGGATGTTGACCAGCACGTCGCAGGTTTCGCGGGTCAGGCGGCGCATGCCCTCGCCTTCCGAACCCATGACCAGGGCGGTCGGGCCGGTGAAATCGCCTTCGTACAGGCCCTTGTCGGCGTCGTCGGAGGTGCCGATCAGCCAGATGCCGCGTTCCTTCAGGTCGCGCATGGTGCGCGCCAGGTTGGTCACGGTGATGTAGGGGACGGTTTCGGCGGCGCCGCTGGCGACCTTGGCGGCGGTGGCGTTCAGGCCGACCGAGCGGTCCTTCGGGGCGATGACCGCATGCGCGCCGACGCCGTCGGCCACGCGCAGGCACGCGCCCAGGTTGTGCGGATCGGTGATGCCGTCCAGGATCAGCAGCAGCGGCGGGCCGTCCACCGCATCCAGCAGCTCATCCAGGTTGCGCGCCAGCGACAGCTGGCTGGCGAAGGCGATCACGCCCTGGTGGCGGCGGGTGCCGACGATCTTGTCGAGACGCTCGGCATCGACCGGCATCACGCGCACGCCGTGCTGCTTGGCGTGGGCGATCAGGTCGGTCATGCGGCGGTCGTTGCGGCCGGCGTCGACGAAGATCTCTTCCACCGATTGGGCCTCGTGGCGCAGCCGCGAGGTCACCGCGTGGAAGCCGAAAATCATTTTATTTTTCATTGATACTTACTTCTTTTTACTGGTTTTGGAAGCGGCCCTGGGGGCCTTTGCGGCGCTCTTGCTGGGAGCGCTCTGTTTTGCTGCGGTCGATTTTGCTGCAGTGTTTTTCGCGGCCGGTTTTGCAGCGGCTTTCTCGGCCGGTGCCTGTTTGGCAGCCGGCTTGGCCTTGCCATTGCCCTTGGCGGCGCCATTGCCGGCATTGCCGCGGCTGCGGCGTGGCGGCGGCACGAAGACGATGTCGTCCTCGCTCTCGTCGCTGGCGCTGAAATCCGGCGGCACCGGCGGATCGCCTTTCATGCCGTGCACCTGCTGCGGCGAGGCCGGCACCGGCGCCACGGTCAGTCCGGCTTCTACCTTGGCTTTACGACGGCGCGGCGGCTTCGAGCCGTTCATCGCCTCGACGGCCGCAGCGCGGGCGCGTTCCAGCGGCGCCGGGATGGCGTCTTCCGGCTCGGCCAGCACCAGGTCGATCTTGCGCGCTTCGAGGTCGACCTTCGCCACCTGCACGGTCACCTTGCCGGTCAGGCCGTAGACCTGGCCGCTGTTCTTGCCGCGCAGCTCGTGGCGGGCCTCGTCGTATTCGAAGTAGTCCTGCCCCAGTCCGGTCACGTGCACCAGGCCTTCGACGAACAGCTCGTCGAGCTGCACGAAGATGCCGAACGGGGTCACGCCCGCGATCACGCCGGTGAAGGATTCGCCCAGGCGGTCCTTCATGTAGAAGCACTTGAGCCAGTTCTCGACGTCGCGCGAGGCTTCGTCGGCGCGGCGCTCGTTGGCCGAGCAGTGCACGCCCAACGCGTCCCAGATCGTCAGGTCCTTCGGATTCTTCTGCTTGCCTTCCGCCTTGTCCTTGGCCTGCTGCTTGCGGGTCGCGTTCGACACGGTCGTGTTCAGCTTGGACAGGTCGATGCCGGTCGGCTCGTATTTTTTACCCAGCAGGACCGCCTTGATCGCGCGGTGGGTCAGCAGGTCCGGATAGCGGCGGATCGGGCTGGTGAAGTGGGCGTAGTGCTCGTAAGCCAGGCCGAAGTGGCCGACATTGTCCGGGCTGTAGACCGCCTGCTGCATCGAGCGCAGCAGCATAGTCTGCAGCAGGGTCGCGTCGGGACGCTCCTTGATCTGCTGCATCAGCTCGGCGTAGTCGCGCGCTTGCGGCTTCATGCCGCCGCCCAGGTTCAGGCCCACCTGCTTCAGGAAGGTGCGCAGCTGGTTCAGCTTTTCTTCGGTCGGCACCGCGTGGATGCGGAAGGTGCTCGGCTGGTCGTGGCGGATCAGGAAATCGGCCGCGCAGACGTTCGCCGCCAGCATGCATTCCTCGATCAGGCGGTGCGCATCGTTGCGGGTGCGCGGGATGATCTTCTCGATCTTGCCCATCGGGTTGCAGACGATGTAGGTCTCGGTGGTCTCGAAATCGATCGCACCGCGCGCCTGGCGTTGCTGCAGCAGCGCGCGGAACACCTCGTTCAGGTTCAGCAGGTGCGGCACGATGCCGGGACGGCGGCCCGCTTCCGGACCCTTCGTGTTGCCGAGGATGGCGGCGACCTCGTTGTAGGTCAGGCGCGCCGCCGAGTGCATCACGGCCGGATAGAACTGGTAGGCGGTGACTTCGCCGGCGGCGGTGATGACCATGTCGCACACCAGGCACAGGCGGTCGACGGCCGGGTTCAGCGAGCACAGGCCGTTCGACAGCTTCTCGGGCAGCATCGGAATCACGCGGCGCGGGAAGTAGACCGAGGTCGAGCGTTCGATGGCGTCGTTGTCCAGACCATCGCCCGGCTTGACGTAGTGGCTGACGTCGGCGATTGCGACCAGCAGGCGGTAGCCTTTGGTGCGGCCGATCTTCACCGGTTCGCAGTACACCGCATCGTCGAAGTCGCGCGCGTCTTCGCCGTCGATGGTCACCAGCGGCACGTCGCGCAAATCGACGCGGTTGCCGAGGTCTGCATCGACCACCTCGTTCGGCAGCTTGTTGGCCTGCTTCATGGCAGCCTGCGAGAACACGTGCGGCACGCCGAACTTGCGCACCGCGATCTCGATCTCCATGCCGGGGTCGTCCAGCTCGCCGAGCACCTCGACGATGCGGCCGATCGGCTGGCGGAAGCGCGAAGGCTGCTCGATCAGCTCGACGCTGACCACCTGCCCCGATTTCGCCTTGCCCGGCGAGCCGTCGACCAGGATGTCCTGGGCGATGCGCTTGTCTTCCGGGGCGACGATCCAGACGCCGTTTTCCTGCAGCAGGCGGCCGATGATGTGGGTGTTCGCGCGTTCGGTGACTTCGACGATCGTGCCTTCGGGACGGCCGCGGCGGTCGGTACCGACGATACGCGCCAGCACCTTGTCGCCGTTCAGGACCTTCTGCATCTCCTTATCGGGGAGGAACAGGTCGTCGCCCGGCTCGTCCGGAATCACGAAGCCGAAGCCGTCGCGGTGCGCGCTGACGCGGCCGGAGATGAAACTGGAGTGGTCCGTCAAAGCATACTGGCCGGCCGGGTTCGCGCGAAGCTGGCCGTCACGCTCCATCGCATTCAGGCGACGCGTGAGGACGCCTTCCGCTTCCGGGTCCACCTTCAGGGCGCGTGCCAGTGCGCCGCTGTCGAGCGGCCCCTTGGCATCGCGGAAAACGCCGAGAATCTCCTCGCGGCTTGGAATGGTATAGGTTGGGTGCTTCAAATCGTTTTCTATTCTTGTTGAGCCAGTGACGCGCCGAAGTCCGTGCCGTGTCCGCACTTTCCGGCAGCGCAATGTTGGTTGGATTGACACCTTGACAGGCGTAGTGTAACGGAGGACCGGGGTATTCGCCTAACGTGCGCGATCCAAGCGTGCCGAAGTTGCCCTTCCATTGGGCCTTTGACATTTGCCAATCATCCGCTATACTTTCGGTCTCTTCGCAAACGGCACAGCCGGATGCGAGGTCGCTGCAGAGGTGCAGCCGACGAAAATCAGATCGAAAGTTGGTCTGGCGCAAATCGGCAAAGCCTGATATCGTAGCGGAATTCGACGGCAACGTCGAGCGATGATTGCAAGACCAGGCCCACGTGGCGGAATTGGTAGACGCGCATGGTTCAGGTCCATGTGCCGCGAGGTGTGGGGGTTCGAGTCCCTCCGTGGGCACCAAGCCGGTCTTGTTTTAATCGAATGTGGTTTGATATGCCCACGTGGCGGAATTGGTAGACGCGCATGGTTCAGGTCCATGTGCCGCGAGGTGTGGGGGTTCGAGTCCCTCCGTGGGCACCAAAAGCTACCTGGTTGTTTGCAGTACGTTGTATCGGTTGTTTGCATGCCCACGTGGCGGAATTGGTAGACGCGCATGGTTCAGGTCCATGTGCCGCGAGGTGTGGGGGTTCGAGTCCCTCCGTGGGCACCAAAAGCTACCTAGTTGTTTGCAGTACGTTGTATCGGTTGTTTGTATGCCCACGTGGCGGAATTGGTAGACGCGCATGGTTCAGGTCCATGTGCCGCGAGGTGTGGGGGTTCGAGTCCCTCCGTGGGCACCAAAAGCTACCTTGGTTTTTCCAGAGTCTCTGGCGCAAAACGCCGCAATCTTTGCAAAAGGATTGCGGCGTTTTGCGTTTTGCTTATTGATTCGCGACGATCTGCCCCGCCAGATGCTGCGCCAGGAAGCCGCCGATGCGGCGTTCGTATTCGGCCGGCGCATACGCATGCAGGTCCACGTGTTCGGCGCCGTCGACGATCCACAATGATTTCGGCTCGGGCGCGGCGGCGAACAGGCGCTGCGTTTCGGCCAGGGTCGTATGGCGGTCGGCGCTGCCCGATGCGATCAGCAGCGGCGCGCGCACAGCCGACAGATGCGCGATCGGATGCAGCTGGGCCGGCTGGATGCTTAGGCGCAGCGGCAACTGCCACAACAGCAGCGTCGCCAAAGGCTTGCCGAGCGGGCCAAGGCGCATGCGCAGCCTGTCCTCGACCGCTTCCTCGATGGTCGGATACATCGATTCGAGCACGATCGCATCGACCGGCGGGCAATCCCGGCACAGCACCAGCGATGCCGCGCCCAGCGAGGTGCCGATCACGCCGATGCGCTGGCCCGGCGTCTGCTGCCGCAGCCATGCCAAAGCCACCCGCACCCCATCTGCTTCGCGCAAGCCGAAGGTCACGACCGGGGCCAGGCTTTCGCCCTGTCCCGGCAGGTCGACGAGCAGCACGCCGTAGCCCTGCGCGTGCAGGAAGCGCGCGCGATCGATCATCGAACGGCGGTCGCTGCGGATCCCGTGCAGCAGCAGGACCGCGCCATGTCCGGTGCCGGCCAGGTACCAGCCTTCGACCCGCATGCCGGTGCCGGCCGCCAGCGAGACCGGCTGCGCCTGCGGCCACGGCGCCGGACCAACGTGTTGACGCCGCACCGCGATCAGCGAGGAGCCGGCCAGCCAGGTGGCGGCCGCGCCGAGAAGAACCAGCACGAACAGGGACAGCAGCAGGGTCCGGATGCGCATGCTGATCAGTGCGTGGCCAGGTCGTCGAGGATCGGGCAATCCGAGCGCTGGTCGCCGTGGCAGGAATGCGCCAGCGTCTCGAGCGTACGCTTCATCGCCTGCAGTTCCTCGATCTTGCGGTTCAGTTCCGCGATGTGCTGCTCGGCCAGCTGGCGCACCTCGAAGCTGGCGCGGCTGGGGTCCTGCCACAGCGCCAGCAGTTCGGCGATGCGCTCCAGCGAAAAGCCGAGCGCCCGGCCGCGATGGATGAACTGCAGCACGCGGATCTCCTGCTCCCCGTAGACGCGATAGCCGGCCGCCGTGCGCCGCGCCGCCGGCAGCAGGCCGATCGATTCGTAATGGCGGATCATTTTGGCGGATACGCCGGAGGCCTGCGCCGCTTCGCCGATATTCAGCATCGTTTTTTCTCCCATGTCCTGTGCAGGATACACCTTCCCACCGTGGGAAGCTCAAACGGGTCCGTCCGCTTGACTTGGCGGCCGGCTGCGGTCAAGCTCGGCCACATGAAAAGAATCTGCGTATCCCTGCTGGCCCTGGTCCTCGCCTCCCCTGCGCTGCTGCATGCCGGGCCCGCGCCCTGGTACCAGTGGCGCAGTAAGGCCACCGGCGACCTGGTCTGCTCGCAGACGCCGCTCGGCGAGGGTTGGGCCAGGTTCGCCGGGCCCTACCGCGACGCCCGTTGCGAACTCCGCATGACTGCGAAATAATGTAAAACGACAAACATTGAGTACGGCCCCGAGAAAACCAACCGAGGAGACACCGATGTTCACCAATCCCGAGCAATTTGCCAACGCCACCAAGACCCTGTTCGAACTGCAGATGGAAACCTTCAACGCCCTGGCCAGCAAGGCCGTGCAGGGTGTCGAGCAGGTGGTGGCGCTGAACATGCAGACCGCGAAGAATTCGATGGAAGGCGCGATGGTCACCAGCCGCCAGATGAGCCAGGCGAGCGACCCGAAAGCGGCCATCGACACGCTGCAGTCGCAGATGCAGCCCGGCGTGCAGAATGCCCAGGCCTACGGCGAAGAGCTGCGCCGCATTGTCGCCGACATCCAGACCGACTTCCAGCAGGCCGCCGACACCCATCTGGTGGAAGCGAAGAACACGCTGTCGGCGCTGATCTACGACGTGACCCAGAACGTCAAGCCGGGCCAGGAGAATGCGGTCGAGATCATCAAGGCCGCGATCGACAATGCCTTCAAGGGCTACGAACAGGTGACCCAGTCGACCCGCGACGCCATGCGCCGCGTCGAGGAGCAGGTGGCGCAGGCCACTTCGCAGCTGGGGGCCGCTGCGGGCCAGGCGCCGAAGGCCTGACCCTTTTCCGGCTTGCACGCGCCGCTTCAGCTTCCCGCAGGCGGCGCGACGCCCAGCATCTCTTCGATGTGGGCGAACGAGGCATCGTCCTTCACCACCGAACGCAGCCACACGTGCAGGGGCTGCTCGCCCCAGTGCGCAGCCTTGTCGGCCAGGTAGGCGACCGGGCTGTGCGGCTCGGTGCGGCGGAAGAACTCGGCGACTTCGCGCAGCTGGGCGATGGCCTGGACCCGCGATTGCAGCGGGCCGGCAGGCAGCTTGTTCGCGGCTTCGGCCGGTGCCGGCGCATGCGTTGCCGGCTGCGATGAAGCCGCCGGCGGCGCATCAAGCGGCTTGCCCGCAGCCGCCTTGCCGTCCTCCTTCACCATCGGCTTCACGAACAGCATCACGCTTTGCAGCCCCGACTTGGCGGCGCTGAAGCTCGGACCGTCCACGCCCAGGCGCTCGTCGACGCTATGCTCGATACGCTCGAGCGCGCCGGCGCAGTGCTCGCAGTCGCGCAGCAGGGCTTCATAAAAGGCCGAAGAGCTGCGCACCTTGGCCGTCTCCAGCTTGGCCAGGTCGTCGCCGCCGCGCATGCGGGCGACGTCGAAATCGCGCAGCGCGAAGCCGGTCTGGCCGCTTTGGCCGCTTTGGCCTTCCGTCAGCGGGATCTCGCGCAGCAGCGGCGCGATGCGCGAAGCCATCCACGACAGGTTGCCGATGCGCCGCTCGACGCCGTCCTCGTCCGGCAGCGGATACAGGCCGTCCCAGTAGCGGTCGCACAGGGCGGCGATCAGGACCAGGCTGTCGGCCAGCCCGCCGAGTCCATCGGTCCTGGCCGCAGCCTCGGCCAGCCACACCGCCAGCTGCAGGTCCTTGCTGCGCTTTTCGATCAGCTGGGCGCACTGCTTGGCCACGAACTTCCAGTCGGCCTCCTTCAAGTCCGTGACCCAGGCGCCCTGCTCGATCGACGGATCGTCGGCCTGGCGGGCGCGCACGATGTCGTCGATCTCGCGCGAGAAGGCCAGGTCCTCGCCGCAGGGCCGCTCGGGCGAGACCGGCGCCAGCAGCTTTTCCATGTTCAGCATGCTGCCCTCCTCACGCCGGTTCGACGGCGTACTTGATCTTGCCGGCCTTGGTTGCGCTGACCTTGATCTGCTTGATGCCGCCACCGGCCGCCATCGCTGCCAGCACGTTGTCGGCGATCTCGGGCAGCAGCGTGCCGTTCAGGATCGTGTCGACGTTGCGCGCACCGGAATCGACCTCGGTGCAGCGCGCCAGCACGGCATTGATCAGGGCCTCGTCGTACAGGAAGGCGGCATTGTGGTTGGCGGCCACCCGCGCCTTGATGCGCTCCAGCTTCAGGCGAATGATGTTGGCCAGCACCTCGTCGTCGATCGGGTAGAACGGCACCACCGTCAAGCGCCCGAGGAAGGCCGGCTTGAAGTGCTTCATCAGGCCGGGGCGGATCAGCTCCGCCAGTTGCTCGGGCGTCGGGCGCTCGCCGGTGGGCTTGTTCAGGCAGGCCTGCATGATCTGTGCCGATGCCGCGTTCGAGGTCAGGATGATGATGGTGTTGCGGAAGTCGATCTGCCGTCCTTCGGCGTCGTCCAGCACGCCCTTGTCGAAGACCTGGAAGAACAGCTCCAGCACGTCGCTGTGCGCCTTTTCCACTTCGTCGAGCAGCACCACGCTGTAGGGATTGCGGCGCACGGCCTCGGTCAGCACCCCGCCCTCGCCGTAGCCGACATAGCCCGGCGGCGACCCCTTCAGGCCGGACACGCTGTGCGCTTCCTGGTACTCGCTCATGTTGATGGTGACCAGCTTGCGCTCGCCGCCGTACAGCAGGTCGGCCAGCGCCAGCGCGGTCTCGGTCTTGCCGACGCCCGAGGTGCCGACGAACAGGAACACGCCCTTCGGCTTGTTCGGGTCTTCGAGCTGGGCGCGCGCCGTGCGCACGCGCTGGGCGACAATGCCGCTGGCGTGCTGCTGGCCGAGGATGCGCTCGTCCAGCATGCCCTGCAGGTTCATCACGGTGCGGATCTCGTCCTTCACCATGCGGCCGAGCGGGATGCCGGTCCAGCTGGCGACGATGCCGGCCACCGTGTGACCGTCGACCTGCAGCGGCACCAGCGGGGTTTCGCCCTGCAGCTGGCGCAGCTCGTCGATCAGCGCTTGTAATGCTTTACTGTTGCCGTCGCCGGACTCCAGGCGCGCGCGCATCGCGTGGATCTCGGCGGACAGGGCCTGCTCGCGGTCCCATTGCGTGCGCAGGCGTTGCTGCTCCTGCAGGCCGGCTTCGCGTTCGCCGCGCAGGCTCGCCAGCATCGCCGCATGGTCGGCGCCGCCGCTCTCTTCGCGCACCAGCGCGCCGATGCGGGCGTCGAGCCGCTCGAGATTGCGGGTCGCTTCTTCCAGCGCGGCCGGCGTCGCCTTCTGGCCGAGGGCGACCTTGGCGCAGGCGGTGTCCAGCACGCTGATCGCCTTGTCCGGCAGCTGGCGGCCGCTGATGTAGCGGTGCGACAGCCGCACCGCCTCGCGGATCGCCTCGTCGAAGATGCGCACACCGAAGTGCTTTTCCATCAGCGGCGCCATCGCGCGCAGCATGGCGCAGGCGGTGTCTTCGTCGGGTTCCTCGACCTTCACCACCTGGAAGCGGCGCGCCAGTGCGGCATCCTTCTCGAAGTACTTCTTGTACTCGCCCCAGGTGGTGGCGGCGATCGTGCGCAGTTCGCCGCGCGCCAGCGCAGGTTTCAACAAGTTGGCCGCATCGTTCTGGCCGGCCGCGCCGCCGGCGCCGATCATGGTGTGGGCCTCGTCGATGAACAGGATGATCGGGTGCAGGCTCTTGCTCACCTCTTCGATCACGTTCTTCAGGCGGTTCTCGAACTCGCCCTTGACGCTGGCGCCGGCCTGCAGCAGGCCCATGTCGAGGGTATGGATCTCGACCCCGCGCAGCACGTCGGGAACATCGTCCAGCGCTATGCGCAGCGCCAGCCCTTCGACCACCGCGGTCTTGCCGACGCCTGCCTCGCCGGTCAGGATCGGGTTGTTCTGGCGCCGGCGCATCAGGATGTCGATCACCTGGCGGATTTCGGCATCCCGGCCGATCACCGGATCGACCTTGCCCTCGCGCGCACGCGCCGTCAGGCAGGTCGTGTACTGGTCGAGCGCGGGCGTCCTGCCCGGCGCGGTCGATTGCAGTTCGCCGACCGGGTCGCCGCCCGCCGACGCCTGCGGCTGCGCATGGTCGGCCACGGCCGGCGCTTCGCAGGAGCCGCGCGTGAGTTTGTCGAAGTCGTGCTTCAGGCGGTCGAGCGGGAAGTCCATGAAGCAGCGGGAGGCGCGCTGGGCCAGCTGGGCCAGGCCGGGTTCGGCCAGCAGCGCCAGCAGCAGGTGGCCGCTGCGGATGCGCTGCTCCTGGCCCGGGGCCGGCTGGCCCAGCGAGGCGATCAGCCAGGCATGCTCGAACAGCACCGGCAGGTGGCGCGAGAACACCGGGGTGCGGCCGCTGCCGCCGGGCAGGCGCTCGACTTCCTTGCGCAGGTCGGTTTCGAGCGCCGTCAGGCTGATGCCGGCGGCGCGCGCGGCCAGCACGAAGTCGCTGGCCGGCTGTTCCAGCAGCGCCAGGAACAGGTGTTCGATGTCGACCTCGTACTGGCCGAAGCTGACACAGATCCCGGCTGCGCGCGTGGCGGCGGCCCGGGTGGTGTCGTTCAGCTTGCCGATCAGGGTCTTCAGGTTGATGTCCATCGTCTATTCCTTTCTTTCGCGATCGCGTAATGCAGATTCGAGGGCTGGAGGACGGCATTGAAATCGACCGGCTCGGCGCCATCGGCCATGTGCAGCGTGGCGTGGATGACGAAGTGGAGCCGGTTCACGCTGCCGGCTTCGCGTTCCAGCGAAGCGCTGACGTTCTTCAGGCGCGGCTCGTGGCGCTCGATTGCGTCCTTCAGGCTGGCGCAGATGGCGGCGCGATCTTCGCTGCTGGACAGGCAAAAGCCCGCGAAGTCGGCCAGGCCGTAGTTGAGGATCGAGGAGCGCAGTTCGGGGGTAGCGTCGAAGCGCCCGGGCGGAAAGCCGAGGCGCGTATTCAGCAAGGCTTCGAGCTCGCGCGCCAGGCTGTCCTTGAGCTGCTCGACGGCGCCGCGGGCTGTGCCCCCTAGACCGGTTTCTCCCATCAGGCGGTCCAGCAGGCCGGGGACGTAGGCTGTCATCGCTCCTCCAAAAAAGACCGCGGCACGAGGCCGCGGCAAGCGCGCTGGCAACGAAGCGCAGGAAGAACTCAATTAGGGGTAAGGACTCAGGCCACCTTGTTGGCCGACAGGTCCCAGCCGCCCGAGGTATTGCCGCCGGAGCCGCCGCCGATCTTCTGCTGGGTGTACTTCCACTTCACCTTCGAGAACTTCAGGCCGACCTTCTCATGCATGAAGTCGCCCTCCTTCACGGCCGGCTTGATCGAGCCGATCAGTACGTTTTCCAGTTCGATCTCGAAATACTTGATCCGTTCGCCGTTGCCGTCGGCGCGCATGAATTCGAACTTGGCCTTGGGGATGGTCTTGCCGGACGAGCAGGTCTGCAGCAGCACCGGCGAGGACAGGTCGGCCAGCTTGAGGATTGCGATCTCCTCGTGCTCGCAGCGCTCGGCGGTGTGGCCTCCGCCGGTCGAGGAAGTCGCCGATTTCGGCTGGATCACGCCCCAGTCCACCGATTTGCACTCGATCCAGTCCTTGTGCTTGTCGTCCGCCGATTCGCCCTTGATGCCGTCGATTTGCAGATACACGTCTATCGCCATTTCTTACTCCAATCTCTAAGTGGGTGAATAAAGTCAGGATTTGGTCGACTGCGGCAACTCCGCGACCAGTCGGAGCGAAACGGACAGCTCGTCGAGCTGGAAGTGCGGACGCAGGAAGGACACGGCGCGGTAGACGCCGGGGCGGCCCGGCACTTCAGCCACCTGCACGCTGGCTTCGCGCAGCGGGAACTGGGCCTTCTGCTCCTGGCTGGCGTTATCGTCCAGCAGCACATACTGAGTCAGCCAGCGGTTCAGGTAGTCCTCGACGTTGGAGGCGGCGGCGAAGCTGCCGATCTTGTCCCGCATCATGGCCTTCATGTAGTGGGCGATGCGCGAAACCGCGAAGATGTACTGCAGCTGCGAGGACAGCAGTGCATTGGCGTTGGCGGCGTCGTTGGCGTACTTGCGCGCCTTCTGCGCCGACTGCGCGCCGAAGAAGGCCGCGTAGGAGGTGTTCTTGCAGTGCACCAGCGAGATAAAGCCGAGGTCCGACAGCTCCTTTTCGCGGCGGTCGGTGATCGCCAGCTCGGTCGGGCATTTCAGCGCGACTTCGCCTTCGTCGGTCTTGAAGGTGTGGGTCGGCAGGTTCTCGACCAGGCCGCCGCCCTCGACGCCGCGGATTGCCGCGCACCAGCCGTAATCCTCGAAGGCCTTGGTCAGCTTGGACGCGAAGGCATAGGCGGCGTTACACCACAGGTATTTCTGGTGGTCGCTGCCGTCGACGTCCTCGACGAAGTTGAAGCCCTCGGTGGCCATGCCGTCCATCGGGTTGTACGGCAGGCGGCCGAGGAAGCGCGGCAGGGTCAGGCCGACGTAGCGCGAGTCTTCCGATTCGCGGAACGCCTTCCACTTCGCGTATTCGACGGTGTCGAAGACCTTGGCCAGGTCGCGCGGCTTGCCGAGGTCGCCGAAGCTCTCGACGCCGAACAGCTCCGGCGCGGCGGACGTGATGAAGGGCGCGTGGCTGGCCGCGGCCACGTGCGACATCTGCTCGAGGAAGTAGACGTCTTCGGGCTGGCGGCTGATCTCGAAATCGCCGATCAGGGCGCCGTAGGGCGCGCCGCCGAAGGTGCCGAACTCCTCTTCGTAGATCTTCTTGAACAGACTGCTCTGGTCGAATTCCAGCGCCGACTGGAAGTCCTTCACCAGCTCGCGCTTGGTGGCGTTGAGCATGCGGATCTGCAGGTTGGTCGAGGTCGAAGTGTTCCGCACCAGGTAATTCAGGCCGGTCCAGCTGCGTTCCAGCTTCTGGAATTCGGGCGCGTGCATGATGCTCGAGAGCTGCACGGAGATCATGCGGTCCAGCTCCGCCAGGCGCGCATCGATGGTTGCCGACAGGTTGCTGGAGATGACCATGGTGCCTTCCATGACCTGGGTCACCAGCTCGGAGATGATGTCGCGCGCGCGTTCGTGCTCGCTGCTGGACTTCGCCACCCTGCTCTGTTCGACGATCTGGTCGAGCAGGCCGGTGTCCAGCTCGAGGGCGCCCGCCGGGTCATGAGCAAGCGCGGGACTTGCTGCCGTTTCGAGGATCGCCGCCATTATTTGTCCTCCTTCGCCTTGCGCAGGCTGTCCAGCTTTTCCGTATTGGTCAGCACGTCGTTCAGGATGTCTTCCAGCTTGTCGTTCCCGGCCAGCTTGTTGCGCAGGTCGGCCAGCTTGCTGCGCGCATCCAGCAGGCCCTTGAGCGGCGCGACCTGCTGCACCACCGACTCCGGCCGGAAGTCGGCCATCTCGCGGAACTGCAGGCTGACCGCGAATTCGCCGCCTTCTTCCGACAGGTGGTTCTCGACGCGGAAGTTGGTGACCGGGGCGACTGCGTTCAGCACCTCGTCGAAGTTGTCGGCATCGACACTGACGAAGTTGCGGTCCTTGAGGCGCTTCTTGGCGGCGTCCGGATCGCTGCCGAAATCGCCCAGCACACCGAGCACGAAGGGCAGCTCCTTGTTCTCGATGGCGTCGCCGATCTCGACGTCGTAGGTCATCTGCACGCGCGGGGCGCGCACTCTCTGCAGGCGTTTCTGCACGCTTTCATTCTTGGGCATGTCGGCTCCAGGCTGGGTGGAAGGTTTTACTTGAGCGCACCGAACGGGTCGTTGCTGGCCGGGCGGGCGCCCGGCGGCGTGCTGATCGTCTTCTTGCCGGTCGTGTCCTTCGGACGCACTGCCGCCGGGCGCCCGCCGTTCGACACCAGCACCTCTTCGTTCAGGCTGGTGCGCAGCAGCTTGGCCAGTTCCTGCGCCTCGGTGCGCACGTTGCCGCTCAGGTTGTTCTTCTGGCTCAGGTCGGCCAGCGCCTTGCTGGTCACGCGCAGGCCGCTCACGGCGACGATGCTGTTGGCCAGGGTGTCGTCCGGATCGCGCTCCAGCGCTTCCAGGGCGTTGACGATGGCTTCGCCGTAGTCGGTGCTGTCGAAGCGCATCTGCGCCATCCTTACCCACGGCGTCTTGTCGGTCGGGAAGGTGGTGCCTGCGCTCTTCAGCAGGGAATAGGCTTTATCGTTCTGGCCGACCAGCACGGCGGCATCGACCTCGGCCATCGCGGCGGCCATGGTGGGCGCCGGCTTGGCGCTGCCGGTCCCCTGGCCGGTGCTGGCGCAGGCCGACAGGATCGCGATACAGACTAGACTCGGCATCAGGCGTTGGAACTTCATCTGGCTCTCCCTAGTTGAAATCAAGCGCCATTATTGGCACGCACTTTCTCGAAAGAATTGCGTGGCATCAACGGAAGTTTTTCAGGCGATTGCGCATCGTCGAGGCGCTCGTTGCGCCGGCTCAGCGCGTGCGGATGGCGATCCCGTTAAATGTCGCTGACGATCCATTTACTCAAAGCAAGGTCGCGCCATGGCCCCTGTTCGTTTCTCCGTCCTGTTTTGTGGTCTCCTGCTGAGCGCCTGTTCCAGCGGTTCCGGTCCCTCGCCTGCCGGGCTGCTGGAAGCCACCGGGCTGCGCACGCCGCTGCCGCTGCCGCTACCGGAAGCGCAGCAGCCGCCGCGCAATGTTACGGTGCGCCTGCATGCGGCCAAGCGCCTGAACGTCGATACGCGCGGCCAGTCGCTGGCCTTGCTGGTGCGTGTCTACAAGCTGCGCCAGCCCACTGCCTTCGAGCAGACGCCCTACGCCGCCTTCCTGACCCCGCAGAGCGAGCGCGAGGCCCTGGGCGCGGACCTGCTCGAGGTGCGCGAGCTGACCCTGGTGCCCGGGCAGCAGCTGGAGCTCAGCGAGAAGCTGCCGCGCGATGCCGGCTGGCTCGGCGTCGTCGCCCTCTTCCATTCGCCGCCCGGTAAAGGCTGGCGGCTCGCCTTTGCCGCGCCGGAGGCCGAAAAAACCGGCGTGACGATCGGTCTGCATGCCTGCGCCATGAGCGCGGACGGCAGCGGCAAGGGGTCTGTCGCCACGCCCCTCTCGCTTGTTCGATGTCAATGAAGTCCGCGTGCTTTCCTCCAAGCTAGAGATTTGTGACACTTCGCAGGAGGCATCCGTGAAACCACCATCGAAGGTCTTGTGGGGCGAGGGCCTGTTCCTGCGCCCCCAGCATTTCCAGCAGCAGGACCGCTACCACGAAGCGCGCCTGAACGACACCGCCAGCGCCTTGCATCCGTATTGCTGGGGCGTGCGCAAGCTCGAGATCGACCTCGACGCGCTCAAGGCCGACACCCTGCGCATCACCGGACTGTCGCTGATCTTCCCGGACGGCGAGATCCTGCATGCCCCGGATCGCGATACCCTGCCGCCCCAGGTCCGCCTCGGCGAACTGGCGGGGTCGAACCAGACGCTGACCTTCCACGCTGCGCTGCCGGCGCTCAAGGACCATGGCGAGAACTGCGCGGCGCGCGGCGAATCCCGAATGGACACCCGCTTTGGCCAACACGAACATGACACCTTCGACCTGTACACCGATGCCGCCAGCGCGCCGGTGGCCTACCTGACGCGCAGCCTGCGCCTGGTGTCGGAACTGGAACCGCTCGAACCCTACGAGACCATCCCGCTGGTGCGCCTGCGCCGCCTGCCGCTAGGGGGCTTCGAGGTCGACCACGGCTTCGTGCCGCCCAGCCTGTCGATCGACGGCGCACCCGGCCTGCACGGCATGCTGACGCGCCTGATGGAAAAGCTGCTGGCCAAGGTGCACGCGCTATACGGCCACTACCGCGAGCCGAGCAAGAACGTGGTCGAGCTGCGCGGTGGCGACGTCGCCTCGTTCTGGCTGCTGCACACGGTCAGCAGCGGCTATGCGGGACTGACCCACTTCCAGGCGCACCGCGAGCTGCATCCCGAGCGCCTGTTCCATGAGCTGCTCGCCCTGGCCGGCGGCCTGATGACCTTCTCGCGCAGCAGCAAGCTCGAAGACCTCCCGGCCTACGTCCACCAGGATCCGGGCCCGGCCTTCGCGCGCCTGGACGCGATCCTGCGCGACCTGCTCGACACCGTGATCTCGTCGAAGTACTTCTCGATCGCGCTGTCGAACGAGCGCCCGTCCTACCATCTCGGCGCGCTCGACTCGGGCAAGATCAACGGCCAGACCACGCTCTACCTGGGCGTGGCGGCCGACATGCCGGCCCTGCAGCTGGTCGAGATCGTGCCGCTGCGCTTCAAGATCGGCGCTCCCGAGGACGTCGACAAGCTGGTGCTGTCGGCCATGCCCGGCGTGCGCCTGGTGCACGCGCCACAGGTGCCGAGCGCGGTGCCGGTGCGGCCCGACACTTATTACTTTGTGCTGGAAAACCGCGGCGTGCTGTACGAAAGCATGCTCAAAGCCCAGGCGATCTCGATCTATGTGCCGAACGGGATCCGCGACCTCAAACTCGAACTCATCGGAATCGCAACATGAGCCAACACGTCGAACGGCGCGCCGCGCCGCAGCCCGGCAGCCGCAATGCCGCCGGCAGCACCCCCACCTCCCTCGTCGACATCATGTACGAGGGCTTCTACGCACTGTTCCTGCTCAAGAACGGCAACGGCCCGCACGACAAGACCGCCTTCGCCGACCACATGACGCGCTTCCTCGGCGACGTCGACCGCAACGCCAAGGCGCTGGGCGTGCCGGCCGACGACGTCACCGCAGCCAAGTACGCCTTCTGCGCGGCGGTCGACGAGATCATCCTGCGCTCCGACTACGAGATCCGCGAAGCCTGGGAAACCCGGCCGCTGCAGCTGCGCCTGTTCGGCGACCAGCTCGCCGGCGAGCACTTCTTCCAGCGTCTGGAAGACCTGCGCGCCAAGGGCGCCGTGCACCTGCAGGCGCTGGAAGTCTTCCACGTCTGCCTGCTGCTCGGTTTCGAGGGCCGCTTCGCGCTGGACGGCCGGGACAAGCTGAACTACCTGACCGCGCGCCTGGGCGACGAGATCGCCCGCATGCGCGGCAAGAACCGCGGCTTCGCCCCGCACGCCGAGCGCCCCGACCAGATCGTGCACAAGCTGGGCAGCGATTTGTCGCTGATGGCACTCGGGATGGTGTTCGCGGTGGCGGCCCTGGGCGGCTACCTGGGCTTCCGTACGGCGCTGGCGCACGAAACCGGCCACGCGCTGGCCGGCTACAACGATCTGGTGAAGCTGCCGCCGCGGTCGGCGAATGTGACGATTACGCTGCCGTAAGCCGTCGTCCTGCGTACCTCACCGTCGCCCCTGCGAAGGCGGGGGCCCAAGTTCTGCTAGCGCAGTCGAAACGCGAACAAACTTGGGTTCCCGCCTGCGCGGGAACGACGTATCACTGAACCACCTTGAACTCGATCCGCCGATTCCGCGCCCGACCTTCCGGCGTGCGGTTGTCCGCCACCGGCCGGTCCGGTCCTTCGCCCGACACCGACACCATGTCCGCCTTCACCCCGCGCCCGACCACGTAGGCTTTCACGGCCTCGGCGCGGGCCTGGCTCAGCGAGAGGTTGCCGGCGCGCGAGCCGGCGTTGTCGGTGTGACCGATCACCTCCACCTTCTTGTCCTTCAGGCGCAGCAGCACGTCGCTCATCTGGTCGAGGATGGCCTTGCCGGAGTCGGCCAGCGTGGCTTTGCCCGACTCGAACTCGATGATGCGGTTGGCCAGCGCGGCGTCCAGCATGCCCTGCTCCGACACCGCCACCCGCAAGCCGTTGTTGACGGTGTAGCTGGTGTCCAGGTTCATCGCCAGTTCGCCGGCGATCTGCTGCTTCTGCGCCTCGCTGGCGACGTCGCCGCGCAGGCTGACGCTGGTGCCGTCGACCTGCAGCTGGCCGCGCGTCACCATCTTCAGGTTCGGTCCGATCAGGCGCGCGACGTGCTCGTTCCAGTTCGGCGGCGCCGACACCCGGCCCACCGCCAGCTGGTCGACCACGCGCTCGGCGCCGTAGACGGTGCGCAGACGCGCCAGCAGCGCCGCCTTGCTGGCATCGTCGGTGACGGTGCCGGAGACCACGATCGGCGCGGTAGCGGCCGCAGGCACGGGATTGTCGGCGAAGACGGGCGCCGCGGCGAAGCAGGCGGCAATCAATGATGTCGAGATACGCTTCACGAGGCGGCTCCGATGAAAGTCTTGAGGAACAGTTCGCGCGCCAGGCGCAGCGGCAGCATCGGCTGCTCGAGGTAGCTGGCCAGCGCACGCACGTCGATGTCGATGCCCAGCTGTTCGTCGATCCAGCCGTTGTCGGTCAGCTGAACCTGCTGCTCGCGCCCGGCCAGCGGATCGACGATGCCGTGCAGGGTCTCGGCGGCGGCGCCACCGAAGCCGATCACCAGCACCGGCCGCTCGGCCACAAGGGTCACGAACAGCACCAGGTCGAAGGCGGTGCGGCGGATGAAGGGCGTGACCAGCTCCAGCCAAAAGGCCGCGACCCGGCAGCGCTCGACGGCAGCAGCATGGCGCGGCAGCGGCAGCACCAGGCTTTTATGCAGCGATGCCGGGCGGCTGTGCATGACCGGCTGCAGCAGCAGGCCGAGGCCGAGGATCAGGCGGTTCGCCTCCAGCTCCAGGCTGGCGGACAGCGAGCTGACCGTCGACGTGGCCAGGAACGCGTCGAAGGCCGCCTCGTGCTCGCCCAGCGCCACCGAGGCATCGGCGATCGCATGCAGGTGCGGACCGGGATCCTCGCTGGCGACGACCTGCGGCGCCATCGATTCCAGGTATTCCCACAACGGCCCGAAGGCCAGCGGGCAGCGCGCCACGAAGGCCGCCGGATCGGCTACCTCGAGGGTGCGCATCATCAGGAAGGGAAAGCGGCGCCCGGATTGGTCGTGGCTCGCCACCAGGTGGCCGGCGACAGCATGGCGGCGGCTCGGCCCGACGAAGGCAAAGCTGACCGGCGGCGAGGCGTCGTAGTACAACTTCCAGCGCGCGTCGTTCGGCAGGCGGGTCATGACCTGGGCCAGCCAGTCGTCGAGCATGCCGAGCACCGGCTGGTCGTCGCCGACCTTGACGAAGTCGCTGCGCGCCGGGATCTTGCCGAAGTAGCCGATCCGGGGCGAGGCGGCGGCGCGCGTCATTGCGCTGCTCCGGCCAGTTGCGGGCTGTTGGCGCCGGCGCCGGCTGCGCCGCGGCCGACCACGCTGTCGGGCAGGCGCAGGCCGCTGAAGCCGCGGCTGGCCTGGCCGTCGGCACCTGCACTGGCGCTACTGACCTTTTTAAGCGTCACCGCCACCGTCACGTTGCCGGTGCTCCAGCGCAGTTCGTACAGGCCGCCCTCCAGTTTCTTCTGCACAGCGGTTTGGAATAGCTTCGTCAAACCATATTCGCCCGGCTCATTGAACAGCTCCACGGTCCGCCCATCGAAGGTCACGGCACTGACCTTTGCCCCGCTGGCTGTCCCCTGCGGCCCCGGATGCACCATGTTCACCCAGGCCGGCTGCGTATTCCGGTAGCGCAGCTGCTGCCCGTCGATCTCGATCGTGTATTCGGTAATGCCGGGCGCCGTCATCGGCAGCAGCTGGAACACGGTCTGCGGACCGCCGCCGGTGGCCACGCCGTTGGCGGACAGCGGCGCGATCCAGCCGGGGAAGCCGCTCACCACCTGGGGCGCAATGGTGACGCCGATGTCGGCCCAGGTACGGCTGGTGAGCACGTCGCCCCGCCGCACCACCAGCGGGCCCATGGTCGTGGACACGAACTTGGCCACCGCGCCGTCGGGCCCGAACACCTGGCCGATCTCGGACGCCCCTGCCTGCAGCTGCGCACCGGGCGCAAACGGGGATTTGCCGGCCAGGTTCTTCTGGAAGGGCTCGACGACCTGGGCCTGCCAGGTCTTGTTGATCTCGGACTCGGAGGGCAGCACGATCATCGCGAAGGTCTGCACCAGCGGGCGCACCAGCAGCGGACGCAGCATCTGCTTCTGGGCGTCGATCATCCCGGTCAGCATCTGCTCGTCGACGTACTTGAGGGCGTCGGCCAGTTCCGAACCGTTGCCTTCCAGGGTCTGCTGCATCAGCTGCTTGGCGCCGGGGCCCGGGTCGCCCTGGTTCTTCAGCTGGTTCAGGCGCGAACGCAGCTTCGACAACGCGTCCAGGTAGCCGGTCATCAGCGATGCATCCTTCTCCTTCACGCCGACCAGGCGCGCCACCCCGGCAAATTCGCGGCCCACCGGTCCGGCCGCCGCCGCGCCCGCGCCGGCCGCGCCTGACGGCAGCGGCCCGACCGCATCCGCCAGCTGGCGCGCATCGCTGGGCGCCTGGCGCAGCACCACTTCGCGGAACCAGCCCATCAGGCCGCGTTTCAGCTTGGCCTGGTTGACGCGGGCCTGGCCGGGGTCGTCCCAGGAAGTCTCGTCGTAGACGGTCTTCAGCACCTTGGCCAGCGGCGAATCCTGCGGATCGCCGAGGCGGTTCATGGCCTGCACGCTGGCCTCGAAGCCGTTCAAGTCGGCGATGGTCACGCCCTGCACGAACCTGGCCCACTCCTTCGCGTAGTCGGCCTTGTACAGGTCGATCAGGGTCTTCTGGATCTGCTCGGGGCTGCCTTCCAGCGTGAGATCGTCCTTGGCCACGGTTTTGAGCACCCAGTCGGTGCTCTGCAGCTCGCGGTTCGAGGCTTCGCGGATCGCGCCCAGCACGAACTTCTCCCAGGCGTCGTGGGTGAAGGCGCCCGGCACCGCGTGGCTGCCGACCACCAGCGCCTGGTCCTGCTCGCCGACGATGCGCGCCACCGTCACTGCCGGGAAGCGGGTCGCGGCGCGGGTGCGGATGTCGGCGTAGACGCGCTCGCGCGCCGGCGTGCCGCGCACCACGCGGCGCAGGTTCTCGCGCGCGCTGTCCAGCAGGCTCAGTTTGGGCGTGATCTGCGGCCAGGCCGGGTCCTGAATATGTGAAAGGTGGAAGGTCATCAGGCGCTCGGCGCTGCGGATCATCTGTTCCTTGGCCATGGCGCCGCGGTTGGCCTGCAGCCACACGCGCCAGTAGCGGGTCAGCTGGTCGTTCAGGTGGCCGGGCTCGGCGTGGCTCTTATCGGCCAGCATCAGGTAAGTCTTCAGCGCGTTGTACGCATCGCCGACATTGGTGGCCGAGACGTCCTGGTAGGGCTGGCCCGGCTTCGCCGTCGGTGCAGCCTGGGCGTTGGGATCGAGCTGGGAGGCGTTGGCGTTCATCTCGGCCAGCAGCGATTCGAGCGCGCCGGCCACCGGCTGCACCATCACTTCGCGCACGCCGGCAAAGTATTCGTCGCGCAGCTTGCGTTCCAGCGCCTCGCCCTGGTACAGGCCGAAGGACAGCGCCCACGGCTGGTCGGCGCGGTACTTCTCCAGCTGCTCGATGCGGTCCTGCAGGATGTCCAGCGCTTCCAGGCGCGACTGCAGGCCGCCAGCCTTGGCCTGCAGCTTCATGACCTTGTCGAGGTCGGCCTGGACGTTGGCCACCAGCTGGCGGTTGCCCATGTAGGACCAGCTCCAGCCGCCCAGCGCGCAGCCGAGCAGCACGGTCGCGGCGAAGAAGGCGGCATACTTCACGCGCGTCGCCGCGGGGCTGGTGTAGCGCTTGACCAGGTCCTTGTCGGCGAAGATCACCTTGCGGAACAGGTCGAGCAGGAAGAAGCCCGATTGTTCCTCGGCGGCCTCCCCTTTCTGCTCGCCGCCCTTGAGCTGCAGGTCGAAGCGGCTGGCCACTCGGCGCGAAGACAGGTTCTCGACGAAGCCTTCCTGCAGCGCGCTGGTGAAGTAAAAGCCGCGCATGACCGGCTTGAACTGCCAGGTGTTCTCTTCGAACAGGGTGGCGAGGAAGGCGCGCAGCTGCGGCTTGAGCGAGGCGAATTCGAGCGGGAAGGTGAACACGCCCGGCCGCATCGTGGCGCTGCGGTTGCCGGCCATGGTGGCCAGGCTCATCTCCTTCAGGCCGTCGTACAGCTCGTCGAAGTGGACGTCGAAAAACGCCAGCACGTCCTGCGGCGTGCTGCGCCGGTTGTAGCGCTGGGTGGCGCCCCACACGCGCTCGCGCTCGCCGCGGTCGCTGTCGTGGAAGAAGTCGGAAAAGCCGGCGATCAGGTCCGCCTTGGTGAATACCACGTACACCGGCGCATGCACGCCGAGCCGCTCGGTCAGCTCCTGGACCCGCGTGCGCAGGCTCTTGGCCAGTTCGATCGAGGCTTCCGGCGAACCGCTTCCCAGCTCGGCGACGCTGACGGCGATGATGATGCCGTTGATCGGCGCGCGCCGGCGGTGGCGGCGCAGCAGGTCGAGGAAGCTGAACCACTCGGCGCGGTCGGCTTCGAACACCGAATAGCGGCCGGCCGTGTCGAGCAGGATGCCGTCGGTGGTGAAGAACCAGTCGCAGTTGCGGGTGCCGCCCACGCCCTGCACCGCCTTGCTGCCCGGGATCGGGAAGGTCAGGCCTGAGTGTTTGATGGCGCTGCTCTTGCCCGCCGCCGGGTTCCCGATGATCATGTACCAGGGCAGTTCGTACAGGGCCTGGGCGCCGCGCGTCAGCCCCAGCTTGGAGGTCTTGATCGTGTTGATCGCCTCAAGCATGCCCTTGCGCAGGACCTGGGAATCGTCGCGCTTGGCGTTGTCGGCCTGGGCGACGATGGCTTCGCTGAGGCGGGCGGCGGCGCGCTTGCGCCACCAGCTGCGCGCCAGCCACCAGATGCCCCAGGCGGCCAGCAGGAGCAGGCCGGCGAGCACGGCCCAGATGGCCGCCACTTCGAGCGATTCCGCGCCGAGGAAGAGGAAAGCCGCGAGTGCGGCAATCCCGATCACGGCCATTACGCGGCGGTTGGTAAGGAACTGCCAGAGTCGGGCCATAGTGGGTTCGGTTCAGAGAGTTGAATGGAATGCCACAGGCAATGTTGGCAGTATTTCCCAGCTGAATCTTGAGTTCGAACAACTGCACAAGCCCATGTCTCGTCAGTGCCGCATCACCCCGCGCAGGCGCAGCTCGGTATGGCCGAGGTCCATCATGGCCCAGCGCCCGCCCCAGGTCAGGCCCAGCGATTCCGCGACTTCGCCGTACAGCTGGTAGCCGCGCATGGCCCATGGGTCTTTTTCGGAGATCACCAGTTTGCCGTCGCGCAGGAAAGCGCAATCGGCCGCCAGCCCGTACTGGTGCCAGCTCTGGAACGCTTTCGCATTCGTCACCGCCGAGCCCATCTTGGCCAGCATGTCCTGCCGCGCCGGACTGCGGTAGCCCTCCAGCAGCGCCATCTCGTAGCCATACTTTTCCTTCATGATGCGGAACACCAGCAGCAGGCGCTGGTTGAAGTCGGGATGCATGAGGCCCCAGTTGCGGCTGGCGTCCACCAGCATCGGCCGCACCAGTTCGACCTCGCGGGTGTTGAAGGCGACCGGCGGCAGCGAGGCCGGCGGCACCAGCTGCTCGCCCTTGAGCAGGGCCGAGACCTGGGCGTCGACGACCGTGTCGCTGGCTTCGTAGCCGGGCAGCATGTCGGGCCGGCGCAGCAGCAGCGCCACCAGCGGCGGGATCAGGATCAGCGGCACGCCGACGGCGAGAAAGGCGCGGCGCTTCTTCAGCCATCCCCGTACGTCCTGCCAGCGCCAGCGCAGTTCCGGACCGGCCCCGCGCAGGACCGAACCGCTCGATGTCCGCCAGCCGCCGGCGCGCATCTGCAGGCGCCGCTGCAGCCCGCCCAGGAACTGCAGGATGGCGCTGCGGCCGGAAGGAAAGCAGGCCAGCCAGATGAGGCTGCAGGCAAGACAAAAGTACAAAAGGGCGAGGAAGATCAGCATCCGCTTCTCCGGTTTGTTTCTAATTGGCATTGGTGTCCAATCTTAGGAGGTACACGGTGCGCCCTACAGATGAAGATCAATCCGGCTCGCGGCGTCCGAACCTGATGTCGTCGACGCGCCGGACGGCGAGCGAGACCAACATCCTCGCCATGCTCGACCGCCACGAATCCGGCGGCCCGGGGCGGCGCCTGCTGCGCGGGCTGCGGCGCGTGCCGGCCATGGCCTGGTATGGCACGGCGGGCATGCTGGTGATCGGGCTGGTGGGATCGCTGGCGTGGCTGGCGCGCGACAGCGGGACGCCCGCGTCTGCCGACGGCGCACTGGCGGCCGTGGCGGCACCGTCACCCCCGAATCCGCCGGCCACCATCAGCGCCGATGCCAGCGCCGAAGTGGTGTCCGAAGCGGATGCCGGCCTGGCCGCGTCGGCGTCGGCGCCGGCGCCGGCGGCCGGCGCCACCATCGTCGACCTGGCGCCTGCCGATGTATCGCCGCCGGCCGATGCTGCGCCAACGCTACGCGTCCTGCCGCCGCAGGAGCATGCCGGCCGCATCCTGCCGCGCGATGGCCGGCGCGCATCCCCGGACGATCGGCAGCGCAATGCGCAGCGCATTGCCGCCGCCGTGAAATCGCCGCGGACGGTGGGCGGCAAACCGGCCGCCGCTACCCACGCGCAAGCCCAGGCCCACGGCGACGCGCGCTCCCGCCGCAACGCCGCCGCACCGAAGCCGGCCCCCACCGCGGTCGACACCGACGTCGCCTTGATCACCGCCATCATCCGGCACGCCAGCAAGCGCCAGGACGCCGAGGAAGAGGCGCGCAAGCCGTAGCAAAACGTCATGCTGTCGTAAAAAAGCCCCGCAATGGCTGGGTAAAGCGGTTTCGCGCCGTTATACTGTACAAAGCTACAGTATGGTGCGACATGATCAGGGTTCTGGAAAACGAGTTTTATTATCTGGATAATTTCCAGCGCGTCCTCGACTGGATCGCCCAGCGCTACGCCGACCTCCTCGACGAGGAGGAGCAAGCCTTCATCGCCGCCTTTGGCTGCCTGCCCCGGCCTTCCCAGGCCCTGTTCGTGCGCATGGTGATGCGCAAGGGGAGCCTGTTCCGCGCCTCGAAGATGCAGTATCCGGAGATCGGCTGCCCGGTCGCCGCGGTCCAGGACCTGCTGCCGACGGGCTGGATCGCGCTCGATCCGGTGCTCGAGCTCGACGAGCTGTTCGAGCTGCTGGTCAAACCCGAGATCGCCGAAGCCTTTGCGCTCAAAGCGCCGCTGAAGTCGGCGCGCAAGCCCGAGCAGCTGGAAGCGCTGCGCGAGCAGCATGCCGAGCCGCGTCCCTTCTCGCAGTGGTATGCCGGCTGCCCGGACACAGTGTTTGCAATCGGTGTGAAACCCCTGTGCGACCGCCTGCGCCTGGTTTTCTTCGGCAACCTGCACCAGGACTGGACCGAATTCGTGCTGTCCGACCTGGGCCTGTTCCGCTACGAGCAGGTCGAATTCTCGGAAGCCTCGCGCGGCTTCCGTTCGCGCCAGGACATCGAGCACTACCTGCAGCTGCACGCCTGCCGCGAACGCTTTTACGAACTGGAGCCGGGCTGCGAGCAGATGCGCGAGGTGCTGCATGAGGTGCTGCGCGACCTGCCCCGCCACAGCTTCGGCAACGACTGGCTGGAGAGCCGCCGCGAAAAGCTCCTGTTCCGCATCGGCCAGCAGTTCGAGAAGGACAAGGACTGGGAATCGGCCCACGCCGTGTACGCCGGCTGCCGCTTCCCGGGCGCCCGCTCGCGCGCGATGCGCGTGCTGGAGAAGGACGAGAAGTTCGACCAGGCCTATGAACTCTTCTGCACCGCCGAACAGGCGCCGGAAAGCGAAGCCGAACGCCAGCACCTGCTGCGCATCGGTCCGCGCCTGGCGCGCAAACTCGGTCACGCCAAGGTCAAGGCAAAGAAAGCTGCGCCGCCGGCAAGGCTCGATCTCGACCTGCCAGTCCCAAGTGGCGACTGGCGCGTCGAAGGCGTGGTGCTGGGCCACCTGCACCGCGACGAAGCACCGGTCTTCTACGTCGAGAACACGCTGGCCAATACCCTGTTCGGGCTGTTGTGCTGGCCGGCCGTGTTCGCGGCCATCCCCGGCGCCTTCTTCCACCCCTTCCACCGCGGCCCGACGGACCTGTACAGTCCCGACTTCCACCAGCGCCGCCTGCGCGAATTCGACGCCTGCCTGGCGCGCCTGGACGACGGCAGCCACGCCGAAGCGATCCTCGCCACCTGGGAAGAAAAGGCCGGCATCCAGTCGCCCTTCGTGGCCTGGGACTGGCTGGAGCGCGGCATCCTCGAACTGGCCCTGCGCTGCATTCCGGCGCCGCACTTGAAGCTGTGGTTCCAGCGCATCCTGCAGGACGTGAAGGACAACCGCACCGGCTTCCCCGACCTGATCCAGTTCTTCCCGGAGGAAGGCCGCTACGAGATGATCGAGGTGAAGGGCCCGGGCGACCGCCTGCAGGACAACCAGCTGCGCTGGATCGAGTACTGCCGCGAGCACGGCATGCCGGTCACCGTCTGCTACCTGCAGTGGCAGGAGGCGGCTTGACGGGCGAAGCTCAAGGCTACACCGTCGCGGTGCGGGCGCTGTGCGAGTTCACGGCCAAGCAGGGCGACCTCGACCTGCGCTTCACGCCCTCGCCGACCGCGCTGGAGGGTATTGCCGGCCATGCGGTGGTCGCATCGCGCCGCGGTGAGCATTACCGCTCGGAGGTCACGCTGGAGGGCGACTACGGCCTGCTGCACGTGCGCGGCCGCGCCGACGGCTACGACCCCGACCAGAACCTGATCGAGGAAGTCAAAACCTTCCGCGGCCAGTTCACCAGCATCCCCGACAACCACCGCCACCTGCACTGGGCCCAGCTGCGCATCTACGGCCACCTGATGTGCGAGCAGCTCGGCATGGACCAGGTCAACCTGGCCCTGGTCTATTTCGACATCGGCACCCAGCAGGAGACGCTGCTGCGCGAGACCCGAACGGCCGCAGAGCTGAAGGCGATCTTCGAAGACCACTGCAGCCGCTTCATCGCCTGGGCAGAGCAGGAGATGCGCCACCGCGAAGTCCGCAACGAAGCCCTGGCCGGCATGCGCTTCCCGCACGCGGATTTCCGTCCGGGCCAGCGCCAGCTCGCCGAAGCCGTATTCCGCGCCAACGCCGGCAAGCGCTGCCTGCTGGCCCAGGCCCCGACCGGCATCGGCAAGACCCTCGGCACCATGTTCCCGGCGCTGAAGGCGGCGCCCAAGGAAAACATCGACAAGCTCGTGTTCCTGGCCGCGAAGACGCCGGGCCGCAAGCTGGCGCTCGACGCCGCCAGCACGCTCAAGGCCGGCGGCTCGATCCCCATCCGGGTACTCGAACTGACCGCGCGCGACAAGGCCTGCGAACACCCCGACAAAGCCTGCCACGGCGAGTCCTGCCCGCTGGCGCGCGGCTTCTACGACCGCCTCCCCGCGGCCCGCGCGGCATGCCTGGACGCCGCACTATTGGACCGCGACACCCTGCGCACGATCGGCCTCGAACACGATGTCTGCCCCTACTACCTCGGCAGCGAGATGGCGCGCTGGAGCGACATGATCGTCGGCGATTACAACTACTGGTTCGACGGCGGTGCCATGCTGTATGCGCTGGCGATGGAGCGCGGCTGGCGCGTCAGCATCCTGGCCGACGAAGCCCACAATCTGGTCTCGCGCGCCCGCGGCATGTACAGCGCGTCGCTGGACCGCGCCAGCCAGCGTGCGGCGCGCGCGGTGGCGCCGCCGCAAGTGCAGAAGCCGCTGGAAAAGCTGGGCCGCGCCTGGACCGAAGCCGGCAAGTCCGCGCCTCTGCCCTACCAGGTGCTGGACACCATCCCGCAAAAGCTGCTGGACAGCCTGCAGAACGCCACCAGCGCCATCACCGAATACATGGCGGCCTTCCCCGAAGGGCTGGACCCGGCGCTGCAGGAGTTCTATTTCGACGCCCTGCAGTTCCAGCGCCTGGCGGAATCCTTCGGCGAACATTCGCTGTTCGACCTCACCCGCACGGACGAACGCGACACCGAACTGGCAATCCGCAACCTGGTGCCCGCGCCCTTCCTGAAGCCGCGCTTCGAGTTCGCGCATTCGACCACGCTGTTTTCGGCCACGCTCAGCCCCTGGCATTATTTCGCCGACCTGCTCGGCATGCCCGAGAACACCGCCTGGATCGACGTCGATTCGCCTTTCGTCGCCAGCCAGCTGAAGGTCGAGGTAGCGCGCGGGATCTCGACGCGCTACCAGCACCGCAAAGCTTCGCTGGCGCCGATCGCCGACCTGATGGCGCGCCAGTACGCGGAACAGCCGGGCAACTACCTGGCCTTCTTCAGCAGCTTCGACTATTTGGAACAGGCGGCCGACATGCTGGCCCAGCGCCATCCTGAGCTCCCCCAATGGCGCCAGTCGCGCCGCATGAGCGAGCTGGAACGCACGGCGTTTCTGGCGCGTTTTACCCTTGAGGGCAGAGGCATCGGCTTCGCCGTGCTGGGCGGGGCCTTCGGCGAAGGCATCGACCTGCCGGGCGCGCGCCTGATCGGCGCCTTCGTCGCCACCCTCGGCCTGCCGCAGGTGAACCCGGTCAACGAGCAGCTGCGCGAACGCCTGCAGACGCTGTTCGGCGCCGGCTACGACTACGCCTATACGTATCCCGGCCTGCAGAAGGTCGTGCAGGCCGCCGGGCGCGTGATCCGCACCGAACAGGACCGGGGCACGGTCTGGCTGATCGACGACCGCTTCGCGCGGCCCGAGGTACTGGACCTGCTGCCGGCCTGGTGGCACGTGCAGGGACGCGCTAGCGCATCAGCTCCCGCAACTTAGCGTAACCACTGCGGCTGACCGGAATGCGCGCGCCGCCGCGCAACACCGCGCAATGCCCATCCTTGCCGGAGGGTTCGATGCGCTCGATCGCCGCCAGGCTGAGGATGTAGGAGCGGTGCACGCGCAGGAAGGCGCCCGGATCCAGCTGCTCTTCCAGCTCCGACAAACGCTGGCTCTTCAGCCATGCACGCCCAAGCGCGACCACCTGCACGTAATCGTCCTGGGCCTCGATGTAGTCGATCTGAACCGCCGGGATCACCTGCACGCGCGAACCGTCGCGGATCAGGATGCGCTCGAGGGGCGTGCGGCGCTGCGCCGCCTCGCCGGCCACGGCCACGGCCTGCGCGCCTGCCGCGGCCGCCTGCGGACTGCCGAGCCGTTCGCGCGCATGCGCCAGCGCCTGCTCCAGGCGTTCGCGCGAAAACGGCTTGAGCAGATAGTCCAGCGCGTGTACCTCGAAGGCGCGCAGCGCGAACTTGTCGTAGGCGGTGACGAATACGTACTGCGTCTTCGGTCCTGCGAGTTCGACCACTTCGAAGCCGTCCAGCTTCGGCATCTGGATGTCGAGGAAGACCAGGTCCGGCGCCAGCTCGGCGATCGCCTTGACGGCCTCGAAGCCGTTGGCGCACTCGCCCACGATCTCGACGTCCGACCAGGCGCCCAGGTACTCGCGCAGCACGGCGCGCGCCAGCAGTTCGTCGTCCACGATGATCACACGCATGCGCTTACGCCTCCTCCATGGTTTCCACGGCTTCGGCCGGCAGCGCCAGCTCGACCCTGAATCGCTTGTCTTCACGGCTCCAGTGCACGCTGGCTTCGATGCCGTAGGCCGCCGCCAGGCGCCGCCGCACGTTTTCCAGCCCCAGCCCGGTGCCGCGCACGCAGGGCGTGTCCGGGTCGACGTCGTTCTCCACCGCGATGCGCAGCAGCGAACCGGCGCGCGCCGCCGTCACGCGCACGCGGCCCGGTTCGATCATCTGGCCGATGCCGTGCTTCACCGCGTTTTCCACCAGCGGCTGCAGCAGCATCGGCGGCACCAGGCAGGCCAGCGCATCCGGCGCCGCCTCGGCCTCGAAGCCCAGGCGCTCGCCGAAGCGCACCTGCTCGATTGCGACGAAGTCCCGCACCAGTTCCAGTTCGCGGCGTAACAAGACCTTGCGTTCCGCGTGCAGGCCCAGACTGAGCCGGAAGAAGCCGGCCAGGCGCAGCGTCATCGCGCGCGCCGCGCCCGGATCGATCGAGGTCAGTGCGCTGATCGAATTCAGGCTGTTGAACAGGAAGTGCGGATCGACCTGGGTACGCAGCATGCGCAGTTCGGCGTCCTGCGCGCTCAAGCGGTTCTCGAGTTCGCGGGTCTCGAGCTGGCGCACGCGCTCGGCTTCGATCAGCAGGTAGTTCACGGCCGCAGCCAGGCCGTACAGGATCACGCCCAGCGCGAACATGGTCGCCAGCTTGGGCGTGTCCAGTTCGAACCCCGCGCCTTCCGGCGCAAAGGCGCGCAGCAGCGCGGCCCAGGCCGATCCGATCGCGCACCACAGCGCCGCCGCGCAGGCCGCGGTGGCGCCGACCCCGCCGACGATGGCGGACGGATGCTTCTGGCCGATCGGATAGGCGCGGCACACGTAATAGGCGGAGAAAGCAGTGGCGTTGGCGTACACGATCGCCAGCGGCACGGCGAACAGCAGGCTGGCGCCCCAGCCCGCGCCGCCGGCGGCCAGCAGCGCGGCGGTCGCCAGCCCCAGCATCAGCCAGGCCAGCATGTACAGCAGCGCCGCATACCACCTGGAGATCGCTCCGTGCATCGCCTGTCCCTTAGTTACGCACTCAGTTGCGGACTTCGACGCCGCCCATGATGGCGTAGCCGGTGACGACCAGACGCTTGCGGTTGTCCGGCGGGCGCGCGGTCTTTTCCGTGAAGCCGCCCATCACCGGCGTGCCGTGCAGGACCACGGTCCAGTCGGGCGGCACCTTGATCGTGATGCCGCCCCAGATCGCGGAGACGTTGATCACGGCCTCGGTGGCGAGCGCGCAATCGCGCAGGTCGAGCGAGCAGCCGCCCATGATCGCGGTGATCTCGCCGCCGCGGAAGTCCGGCGTGCTGACGCGGCGCTCGAAGCCGCCGAGGATGGCGGTGATGTCGATCACGTTGTCGGCCTTGGCATCGTCCTTGGTGTAGGGGCCGGCATTCACGCGGATGACGCGATGGCCGCCCAGCGTGCGGTACACGATCAGCCCGCCCAGGCCGATCATCACCAGCGGCCAGAAGGTGCGCCAGCTGATGAAGCCGTAGCCGAGACGGTTCAGCAGCAGCGCCACGCCGATGGCGATCAGGACGATGCCGGTGACGCGTCCGCTGCGCGGGCCCTCGCTGCACAGGGCCACCAGGCCCGAGCCGATGAAGGCCAGCGGCCAGAAGAAGATCACGTGGCGCAGGTAGATGATGTTCAGGTTATCGAGCAGGAACAGCACGCCGAACGCCACCACCATCAGGCCGATCACGACCTGGCCGTTGGCGCCCGCCCGCGTGCGCGGAGCGTCATTTTCCATGGCGGTCTCCCCCCTTGTCGAAGCAGCCGTGGCGGCCGCGGTCCGGGTTGTTGCCGAAGCGGCGTTCGGCGATCGGCTTCACCGCCATGCCGATGCCGCCGACGATGATGAACAGCGGCCAGCTGTTCCACCAGTTCAGCCCGAACAGGCCTTCGAACATCGCGAACAGCCACAGGCCGATGAAGACGGTCCACAGGCCGTTGACGAATTCGCGCGCGCTCGGATAGCCGATGGTCTGGTTGATGCCGGCCACGACCAGCAGCAGCGGCGCATAGTGCCACAGGCGGTCGATTTCGTAGATGTCGAGCTGGTCCAGCAGGAACGCCACGCCGAGCCCGATCAGCAGCAGTCCCCACAGGACCTGGCGCCGCAGGTGATAGGATGCTTCGCTGTTCATTGAGTCCTCCTTGTTGGAATGAGGACAAGATATACGAGGACGGGCGCGCGGTGGAAGCGCTTTTCGGCGAATGGCGGCGGAGGGTCGGTGAACTGCGTAGGGAAACAGCGCGGATCGGCGAACGGCGGAAAAGAAAAAGCCCGCCGCGTTGCCGGGGCGGGCTTGCTGCAGCGATGAAGGCGCCGGAATCAGGCTGCCGGCTGCGCCATCACCATGGTTGGCTGGCCCTTCTGCTGGTTGCGGTATTTGGCGCGGGCGATGGCCTGCTTGACCGCTTCGCGGGCGACGTTGGTCTTGTAGATCTCGGCGCGTTCTTTCTTGCCGCGATGCTGGGCGACGTGCTTGTTGCCGATTTTCCTGGTCATGGCGTTCTCCTGTGATGCCTGGGGGTGAATGCCCTTCGAGAGCGGGATGTCAGGAACGCGATGCGCCCATCTTGTCATCGTCGGCCGAGTGCATCAGCATGCCCCATCCGAGCTGGCGCCGGATTTCTTCCGGCGTCGGCGGCGGCGCGCTGTCCTTCGTGCGGCGCTCGAGGTACTCGCGCACGAGGTGCTTCGGTGGATGACTCGTCGTTGGCAATGACATGAACAACCTCCGCTTCCCAAAGGGCGTGGAATCTGGTGCCGATCCTCGAGGCGACCGGCTAACCTGTTGAGGTATTTGGATTTCTGCGGAAGCTCGCTGGCGTCCTCACTCAACGCCTTCATCTTATCGAAACGGACGTCCGCGCACCGTTAGGTGACGCACACTGCGCGCAGGACGCCGCCGTGCAAAAAAAAGGGAGCCGAAGCTCCCCTTTGCCATCCATGAAAACCCGAAAGCTTAGAACTTGTACTTCAGGTTCACGTAGTACTGGCGGCCGATCACGTCAAGCTTCTGCTGCTCTTGCTCGCTGTAGCGGTAATACGCGCGCTTGACGTTGGTCAGGTTGGTCGCATCGAAAGTCAGCAGCAACTGCGGCGTGATGGTGAAGCTGGCGTTGAAGGCCAGCGTGGTCACCGGCGCCGCCATGGTCGGTGCGGTCGGCATCAGGATGCCGTTGATGGTCGACAGGCCCTGGCTGTTGGCGTTCGGCGCCGGCGCCGTAGAGCTGTTGACGTACTCGCTGCGGTAGTTGGCCACCAGGCGCAGCGACACGCGGTCGTTCTCGAAATAGCCGCCCAGGTTGGCGGCCCATTCCGACGCACCGACCATCGGCCGGTTATCGTCGACCCGGGTCTTGGCGCGGCTGACGTTGCTGGTGAAACCGAAACCGGTGCTGCCGAAAGGCTGCTCGTACGCCAGTTCGATACCGCCGATGTGCGCACCCTGCTGGCTTGCGGTCAGCACGGTGTAGGTCTTGACCGTGTTCGAGGTCGTATCCAGGTAGTCGATCGTCACGCCGTTCGAGGCGCCGGTCTTGGCGTAACCCTGGATGCGCGAATAGAACACGTTGGCGGCCACCATCGAGCGGCGTGCGAAGTACCAGGCCCACGACAGGTCCAGGTTGTCCGAGGTCAGCGGCTTCAGGTCCGGGTTCGGTCCCGTGATCGAGCAGCCCTGCGCGTTGCAGCTCGGGCTGGCGTAGCCGGTGCCGAGCAGGTTGTAGTTCTGGCGGCCGATGGTGCGGCTGGCGCCGAAGCGTACGATCTGGTCCTGGGCCAGTTCATAGCGCAGGTTCAGGCTCGGCAGCCAGTTATTGTAGCGGCGGTCGGTCTTCGTGAAGTAGGACATCGCGCCCCGCTTCGGATCGAAGGTGGTGGCCGGCGTCGTCTGGTACTGCAGGTCATAGTACTGCTGCAGGTCGCCGGCGTCGGTGATCGCACCCGGGAAGGCCGCGCAGGGGATCGGGGCCTGGCCCGGCGCCGAACGGGAACACACGCCGGCAGGAACCGGCGTCGGGATATCCGCATTGACGTGGGTCTGGACGAAGCGCAGGCCCAGGTTGCCGGACCAGCGCTCGCCTTCCAGATTGGCCATCACGTAGGCGGCAGCCTGGCGTTCGCGCATGTGCAGCTCGGAGGCGATGCGGCGCTCGTACTGGTCGGTCGTTTCCTTGGTGGTGGTCGCGAAGTAGTTCTTCAGGACTTCCGGCGCGAACGTGACGCCGGTGTTGTCCCAGCCTGCCGGACCGTCCAGGCCCGCGCCGAAGTTGGCCGGCCACGGAATGGTGCTGGACGGACCGGGGGTGGCGCCAATCGGCGCATGGAAGGCCGGATAGCGGCGCTCGCTGTCGCGGTGGTGGTCCGAATAACGGACGCCCGACTCCAGCGACTGCACCCAGCCGCGGTTCACCTTGTACTCGCCGTCGACCTGGGCGCTGTTCTCGCGGTCGGTGGTCTTCAGGCCGGAAATCGTGCGCACGACCAGCTCGTCCGGTCGGATGCCGGTGCCGTAGTATTTCACGTAGGGTGCGTCATGCACGTCGCCCAGCGCGTAGGACACGCCGGTGCCGAAGCTGGCGTAGGTCAGGCCCTGGTCGGCATCGGTCTTGCCGACGCCGCGGGTGGCCGACACCAGGGTCTTGAGGGTCAGGTCTTCGTTGACGCGCCACTTGCCGTCCAGGTCCAGGAAGGAGCTGGTGGCGCGGGCGCCATCGCGGTAGAAGCCTTCCGAGTTGCCGATGTACTGCGGAACGGTCCCGTCGGGGAACATGATGTCGGCGCTCTTGAGCACCTTCAGCTTGTCGCCGAACATGGTGGTTTCTTCGACGATCACCGGGTTCCTGATCGACGCGAACACCTGCGGGCCGTTCGGCAGGCCTGTGCCGTTGGTGTTCGGCGCGGTGGCGGCGGTGGAACCATCGGGCAGCGAGGCCTTACCGGCCAGCATGCTGTACATCGCGCCGGCCTTCAGGCGGCCGTAGTTATTCGCGTTCATCCCCGAGCTGAAGCCGGTCAGCGTGACGTCCAGGTCCTGGTTCGGCTTGAATTGCAGGGACAGCAGGCCGCCCTTGCGGTCGCGCACGCCTTCCACGAATTCGGTGCTCATCGAACCCGGCAGGCGCACGCCGTTCAGGTCGGATGCCTTGTAGCCGGTGCCGGCCAGCGATGCATCGGTGATGCCCTTCATGACGGCCGTGTTGATCACGTCCCAGCCGCTGCTGCTGCCGTAGGCAAGGCGCGACGCGGAATCGCGGCGGATGTAACGCTTTTCGGCGAAGCCCTGGACCATGAAGCCGAAGGTGTTGGCCTCGTTCTTCCAGTTGATCGTCGCGCTCATGTCCGGACCGTATTTGCCGGGCAGCGTAGCGTAGCTGGTACCGATGCTGGCCACGCCCGACAGGCGTTCCTTGGCGGCGAGCGGCTTGCGGGTGGTGACGTTGATTGTGCCCGCCAGGCCGCCGTCGACGATGTTGGCCTGCGAGGTTTTATAGACGATCGCCTGGTTCAGTACCGAAGACGGCATCAGCGACAGGCTGGTCGAACGGCTGCTGGACGCCTGGTCGCCGACGTACCAGTCGCCGCCGGAGACGGTGTGGCCGTTGAAAATGATCAGCGACATGTCCGGGTTCGTGCCGCGCATGGCGACCTTCTCCGCCTCGTCGTAGTCGGTACGCACCGCCACGCCCGGCAGGCGCTGCAGCGAGTCGGCCAGGTTCTTGTCCGGCATCTTGCCGACATCTTCGGCCGTGATCACCTCGACGTTGGCGGTGGCATCGCGCTTGACGGCCAGCGACTTCGCCATCGACGCGCGGATACCCGTCACCTCGACGGTCTGGATGGACGAGGCACCGGTAGCTTCCTGCGCCAGTGCCGGCAGCGCCGCCACACCCAATGCCATCGCCACGGCGGCCGCGAGCGGCTTCTGATTCAACATTCTCACTCTCCTGAATAGTTATCCGGGGGCAGGTGTTTCCCTACCGCGCGCACAGTATTGACGACAGTGAAACTGTTTGGATAATGATTAGTGTTAACGAATCCATAACCGCAGGGAATGTTTACTGGCGGCTGAGAACGTCGGGTTATACTCGGCCGCATAATTTTCATTTCGCAAACATGCTGCTGCCACGGTAGCGTTTGGCTTTGCGTTGCTAAAACACCACGGAGACACCCATGCGTACCGCTTGCCTGCTGTTCGCCGCCGCCCTCGCCGGCTGCGCCACCCCGCCTGCTGCCCCGCCGCCTGCGCCCGTACCGCCCGCCGTGGCATCCCAGCCACAGGCGCCCGTACCGATCGAGACCATCCTGCAGAAGCAGATTTATCAGATGAGCCCGGTGGAAGCAGGACGCTACGTCGCCTGGGCGCACCAGGCCGAGCCGGATCTGCGCAAGCGCATCGCGGCGATCGGCAGGAAAAACATCGGCCAGCCCTACACGCTCAACCTGCTGGGCGAGTTCCCCTACGAAGTGCATGACAATCTGCCGATGTTCAGCCTCGATCACAGCGACTGCGTGGTTTTCGCAGAACACACCTACGCCATGGCGCTGTCGCAATCGTGGGAGGAATTCTTCTGGATGCTGCAGCGGATCCGCTACCGCGACGGCGTGATCGGCGTCGCCACGCGCAACCATTACACCGAGATGGACTGGAACGTGGCCAACCGCTGGCTGGTCACCGACATCAGCGCCGACCTCGCCGGCCCCACCGGACCGGCGTATTCGATGACGGTGGACCGCGCGCGTTTCCTGAAGACCCGCCACCACACCGAGCGCAACATCCCGGTCGAATCCAGCCGCCAGGCGTATGTGTCCAAGGATCAGGTAGCCGCCATCGCCGCGCAACTGCAGGAAGGCGACTTCGTGAACGTGATCTCGACCCGCAACGGCGAGTACTGGGCCTCGCACGTCGGCCTGGTGGTGCTGGGACCGAACGGCGAGCGCCACTTCCTGCACTCGTCCGAGCCGCAGGTGCGCGAGGAAACCTTCGAATCCTTCATCGCCCGCGCCGGCGCGCGCGAGGAGCGCAACCGCAAGGAAGGCAAGAACGGCCAGGTGCTGGCCGGCTTCAAGTTCCTTCGCCTGAACGACAACATCGTGGTGCCGCCGATGGCGCCGCAGCCGCGCCCCGGCAGCGGCGCCTGATCCCTCTTCGCTCCCCTTCCCTTTGCGGGCCGCTCGATGCGGCCCGCTGTCATTTCAGCCCTTTCTTTTGCCATTCCCGCTCATTCCGGGAACTGCTCTATTTGTGCAATTTGGAAATAAATTAATTTAGGAAATTAATTTCCCGTTTTCAAATAAACGGAGAAATATTTAATTCCCTTATGCCGGTTGAGCATGGTCAAACCCATCAATCTTAGCGAATCGGATAATAAACTTACTCAGCAATAAGCAATCTAAACAGCGGCCAATTTTATTCTATTCGAAATTATTTCCGTGAAATAAAAACCGAGAAATAAATCGAAGCGCCGATTTAGTCTGGCGATATCCCTGAGAAAAAGATAACCCGCAACCACGCAGCCTTTCGAGATCATGCCAAAGCTAAATCAGGGCCTTGTCGGCCAGTTTTGCTCCAGGATGGTATCCCTGCACCGCAGGACCAAAATCGCCATGATGGTGACAGCCGATCTGATCGCGCTGCCATTCTGCTTTCTGGTGGCAATGCTGCTCCGCGGCGGCGATTTGAAACTCGCTTCCCATTTCGGGCCCGCTTCTTATGTATTGGTGGCGGTGGTGACGATTGCGGCCTTTTCCGTTTCCGATCTTTACCGTGCTGTTATTCGATTTATTGATCAGCGTCTATTGAGCGTTACGGGACTCGCGCTGGCCGTCGCCATTTTGTGCGCGTATATCGTGATGTTCGCGATTAATGAAGAACGATTCCCGCGCAGCGCCCTGGCGATTTACTGGTTTATCGTCTTTTCCTATGTCGTCGCTTCCCGCGTTGGAATGCGCAATTTCCTGCGCAATCAGAATGCCCCCCAGCGCTGCGCCGCCGAAGTGGTCGCCATTTACGGTGCCAGCGAAGCCGGCGCCCGCCTGGCCCAGGCCATGCGCGGCAGCGACGAGTACCGCCCGGTCTGCTTCTTCGACGAAAAACACGTCCTGAGCGAACGCAATGTCGCCGGGCTGCGCGTCTTTCACACCGACCGCCTGGCGGAAATCGTGCAGGCGATGTCGATCCGCTCCATCGTGCTGGCCCTGCCGGGCGTGTCGCCGGAACGCCTGCGCGAGATCATGCAGCGCCTGGCCGTCGCTGGCGTCAGCACCAAGATCCTCAGCCGCCTGGTCGACCTGGCCGACGACAAGGTGAATCCGCGCGAAACCATCCGCGAGCTGAAATTCGAAGACCTGCTGGGCCGCCCGCCGGTCCCGCCGCGCGTCGACCTGTTCGCCCGCTGCGTACGCGGCAAGACCGTACTCGTGACCGGCGCCGGCGGCTCGATCGGCAGCGAGCTGTGCCGCCAGATCGTCACCGTGACGCCGAGCCGCCTGCACCTGCTCGACCACTCCGAATTCGCCCTGTACACGATCCGCCAGGAGCTGGTGGCGCGCTTCCCGGACATTCCGATCGAGGCCCATCTCGGCTCGGTCTGCAACGCCGAACTGGTCGAACGTATCCTGCGCGACGGCAAGGTCGACACCATTTACCACGCCGCCGCCTACAAGCACGTGCCGCTGGTGGAAACCAACATCGTCGAAGGCCTGCGCAACAACGTGGTCGGCGCCCAGGTGATCGCCTCCCAGGCCGCCAGGTACCGGGTCGAGACCTGCGTGCTGATCTCCAGCGACAAGGCGGTGCGCCCGACCAACATCATGGGCGCCAGCAAGCGCATCGCCGAACTGATCTTCCAGGCCGCGGCCGCCCGCCATGGCGCCCACACGACCTTCTGCATGGTCCGCTTCGGCAACGTGCTGGGCTCGTCGGGCTCGGTGATCCCGCTGTTCCAGCGCCAGATCGCCCGCGGCGGCCCGCTGACCATCACCCATCCCGAGGTCTCGCGCTACTTCATGCTGATTCCCGAAGCCGCGCAGCTGGTGATCCAGGCCGGCGCCATGGCCAAGGGCGGCGACGTGTTCGTGCTCGACATGGGCGAACCGGTGCGCATCGTCGACCTGGCGCGCACCATGATCGCCCTGCATGGGCTGACCGAAAAGAATACCCAGAACCCGGCCGGCGACATCGAAATCCGCTACGTCGGTCTGTTCCCCGGCGAGAAGCTGCACGAGGAGCTGTTGACCGACGGCGTGGTCTTCCCCAGCGACCACCCGCGCATCATGCGCATGAAGGAAAACGCCCTCCATCCGAGCGTGCTGGAGACCTTCATCACCTGCCTGATGATGGCCTGCGAGACCCACGAGCGCGCCATGATCGAGTCGATGGTCAAGGCCATCGTCACCGAATACACCCCGCAACTGGCGCCGAACGCGCCCGCACCGGCCCCGGTGCCCGAAGCACCGCGGCTGGGCCTGATAAGAAAATTCGTGCCGTTCCGAATCTAGCACCGACATTGACGGCGCTCCTGCATCCCCACTCCACTACTCCGTTTGGCGAGGACACTCATGCGTGACGAAAGCAAACCGGCATATCTCGAACAGCTGACCGAACGGCTGGACAAACGAACGGCCGTGATCGGCATCATCGGCCTGGGCTATGTCGGCCTGCCGCTGACCCTGCGTTATTCCGAGGCGGGTTTCCGCGTCCTCGGCATCGACATCGACGGCGCCAAGATCGAGCGCCTGAACCGCGGGGAAAGCTACATCAACCACATCAAGTCGGCCGACATCGCCCGCGCCCGCGAACGCGGCTTCGAAGCCACCAGCGACTTCACCCGCGCCGGCGAGCCCGATGCGCTGATCATCTGCGTGCCGACCCCGCTGAACGCCTACCGCGAGCCCGACCTGTCCTTCGTGCTCGACACCGCCGACGCCCTGCTGCCCTTCATGCGTCCCGGCCAGGTGCTGTCGCTGGAAAGCACCACCTATCCCGGCACCACCGACGAAGAACTCAAGCCGCGCCTGGAATCGCGCGGCTTCACGATCGGCCGCGACACCTTCCTGGTGTTCTCCCCCGAGCGCGAAGATCCGGGCAATCCGAACTTCCATACCCGCACCATCCCCAAGGTCTGCGGCGGCGTCACGCCCGCCTGCCTGGAAGCCGGCATCGCCCTCTACAGCCCGGCGATCGACAAGGTGGTGCCGGTCAGCTCGACCCGCGCCGCCGAGTTGACCAAGCTGCTCGAGAACATCCACCGCGCCGTCAACATCGGCCTGGTCAACGAAATGAAGATCATCGCCGACCGCATGGACATCGACATCCATGAGGTGATCCGCGCGGCCGCCACCAAGCCCTTCGGCTTCACGCCCTACTACCCGGGTCCGGGCCTGGGCGGGCACTGCATCCCGATCGACCCCTTCTACCTCACCTGGAAGGCGCGCGAATACGGCCTGCATACCCGCTTCATCGAACTGGCCGGCGAGATCAACAGCGACATGCCGCACTGGGTGGTCGGCAAGGTCACCGACGCCCTGAACCTGCGCGGCAAGTCGGTGATGGGCAGCCGCGTGCTGGTGCTGGGCATCGCCTACAAGAAGGACGTCGAGGACATGCGCGAGTCGCCCTCGGTGGAACTGATGGAGATCCTGCGCGACAAGGGCGCCGTGGTCGACTATGCCGACCCGCACGTGCCGGCCTTCCCGCGCATGCGCGAGCACTACTTCGACCTCAAGAGCGTCGAGCTGAACCCGCAGACGATCGCTTCCTACGACGTGGTGCTGCTGGCGACCGCCCACAGCGGCTTCGACTACGAGCTGATCCGGCAGTACGCCACCCTGATCGTCGATACCCGCGGGGTCTATCCGACCGCGCTGCCGAACGTCGTGAAAGCCTGAGGACCGCCACCATGCGCCACTATCCTGCCCCCATCCAGGACCGCAAGATCCGCTTCGCCCTGGTCGGCTGCGGCCGCATCGCCAACAACCACTTCGAAGCGCTGCGCAAGCACCAGGACCGCGCCGAGCTGGTCGGGGTCTGCGACGTCGACCCGCGCGCCCTCGACCGCGCGGTCGGACTGACCGGCGCCGAAGGCTATACGAACCTGGAAGAGATGCTGCGCAAGGTCGACGCCGACATCGTCGTGGTCACGACGCCATCCGGCCTGCATCCCGAGCAGGCTATCCAGATCGCCGCCAGCGGACGCCACGTGATGACGGAAAAGCCGATGGCGACCCGCTGGGAAGACGGCAAGCGCATGGTGGCGGCCGCCGACGCCGCCGGCGTGCGCCTGTTCGTGGTCAAGCAGAACCGCCGCAACGCCACGCTGCAGCTGCTCAAGAACGCGGTCGACAAGAAGCGCTTCGGCCGCATCTACATGGTCAACCTGAACGTGTTCTGGACCCGCCTGCAGGAGTACTACCGAAGCGCCAAATGGCGCGGCACCTGGGAATTCGACGGCGGCGCCTTCATGAACCAGGCCAGCCACTACGTCGACCTGATCGACTGGATCGTCGGCCCGGTCGAAAGCCTGCAGGCCTACACGGCCACCCTGGCGCGCGACATCGAGGTCGAGGACACCGGCGTACTCAGCCTGCGCTGGCGCAACGGCGCGCTGGGTTCGATGAACGTCACCATGCTGACCTACCCGCGCAACCTGGAAGGCTCGATCACCATCCTGGGCGAGCACGGCACCGTGCGCATCGGCGGCGTGGCCGTCAACGAGATCCAGCAATGGGAATTCGCCACCCCGGACGCCGACGACGACAAGGTGGCCGACGCCAGCTACGAGACCACCTCGGTCTACGGCTTCGGCCACCCACTGTACTACGACAACGTGATCAAGGTGCTGCGCGGCGAAGCCGAACCGGAAACCGACGGCCGCGAGGGACTGAAGTCGCTCGAGGTGCTGATTGCCGCCTACAAGTCGGCGCGCGACGGCAAGCGCGTGGCCCTGCCGCTGGAGTACTGATCATGAACGCGCCTTTCGACAGCAAGGCAGTCCACCCGAGCGCCATCGTCGACGACGGCGCCGTGCTCGGTCCCGGCACCCGCGTGTGGCATTTCTCGCACGTCTGCGGCGGCGCCCGCATCGGCGCCGGTTGCTCGCTCGGCCAGAACGTCTTCGTGGGTAATGACGTTCTCATCGGCGACCGCGTCAAGATACAGAACAATGTGTCCGTCTACGATGCCGTCACACTCGAGGACGAGGTGTTCTGCGGACCCAGCATGGTTTTCACCAACGTCTACAACCCGCGTTCCGGCATCGTGCGCAAGGACCAGTACCGGCGCACCCTGGTGCGGCACGGCGCCAGCATCGGCGCCAACGCCACCATCGTCTGCGGCGTGACGATCGGCGCCTATGCCTTCGTCGGCGCCGGCGCCGTGGTCAAGCACGACGTGCCCGACTTTGCGCTGATGGCCGGGGTGCCGGCGCGCCAGGTCGGCTGGATCAGCCGCTTCGGCGAACGCCTGCCGCTGCGGCTGACGGGTAACGGTGAAGCCACCTGTCCGCATACGGGCGAAGTCTACCAGCTGGTCGACGGCGTCTGCAGCCTCCTCCCCGCCCATACCCAACTTTGACCCGGAGCGACCCGACATCATGGAATTCATCGACCTCAAGTCCCAGTACCAGGCATCGCGCGACCTGATCAACGGCCGCATCCAGGCAGTCCTCGACCATGGCCAGTACATCATGGGGCCCGAAGTCGCTGAGCTCGAGTCGCGTCTGGCCGAGTACACCGGCGCCGGCCACTGCATTACCGTGGCGTCCGGCACCGAGGCCCTCCTGATCGCGCTGATGGCGCTGGGCGTGGGACGCGGCGATGAAGTGATCACGACCCCGTTCACCTTCATCGCCACGGCCGAGGCGATCGTGCTGCTCGGGGCGACGCCGGTCTTCGTCGACGTCGATCCCTACACCTGCAATATCGACCCGACGCTGATCGAAGCGCGGATCACCCCGCGCACGCGCGCCATCATCCCGGTCGCGCTGTACGGGCAGCCGGCCGACATGGACGATATCAACGCGATTGCCGAGCGCCACGGCATCACCGTCGTCGAGGATGCCGCCCAAAGCTTCGGCGCCAGCTACCGCGGCCGCCAGAGCTGTAACCTGTCGCGCATCGGCTGCACCAGCTTCTTCCCCAGCAAACCCCTGGGCTGCTACGGCGACGGCGGCGCCCTGTTCACCAGCGACGAGGAGCTGGCGAAGGCGATGCGCGAGATCCGCGTGCACGGCCAGTCGAAACGCTACGTGCACACCCGCATCGGCGTGGGCGGCCGCATGGACACCCTGCAGTGCGCGGTGGTGCTGGCCAAGATGGAACTGTTCGACTGGGAACTGCAGCAGCGCCAGCGCGCCGCCGCCACCTACGACAGCCTCCTGTTCGGCAACGACGCCGGCGTGCGCCCGGTCGGCCGCCGCGACGACCGCACCAGCGTGTACGCGCAATACACGGTCGTACTGGAGCGCCGCACCGACCTGCAGGCGGCGCTGCAGGCCGCGAAGATCCCGACCGCGGTGCATTACCCGGTGCCGATCCACCGCCAGCCGGCCTACGCCCACCTGGATGCGGCGGCGGTTTGCCCGGTGTCGGACGCGCTCGCCGGGCGGGTGATGAGTCTGCCGATGGGCCCTTACCTGGCCGATGCCGACGTCCACACCGTGTGCGCCACGCTGCTGCGCGCCGCACGCCAAGCCGAAGCCGCGTCGGCGGTCGCCGCCGTATGAGTCTGCCGGGATTCTGGAGACACGTCGGCACCGTGCTGGGCGGTGCGCTCGGGGCACAGGCCATGCCGCTGCTGGCCGCGCCCCTGATCACGCGCATGTGCACGCCCAGCGACATGGGCGCTTTCTCGGTCTGGCTCGGGGTCGTCGCCGTTTCCGCCATCGCCGCCACCCTGCGGCTGGAAACGGCGATGATCCTCGACCACGAAACCGAGCAGCAGCGGGTCTGCTTCAGCGTGGTGCTCTACACGGCGTCGATCACCGCGGTGCTGGTGTCGCTGGCCGCGATGGTCGCCCACGCGCTCGGCCTGCCCGCGCTGAGCCAGCAGTCCTGGCTGGCGCTGGCGGTGGTCGGCCTCGGCACCTGGCTGACGGCGTATACCCAGACCACGCTGGCCTACGCCACCTCGCACAAGGCCTTCGGCAAGGCCGCGCGCGCCAAGGTGTGGGGCGCCGGAACGATCGCACTCAGCCAGCTCGTTTTGCTGTACTTCGGCGCCGGCGAATTCGGGCTGCTGCTCGGCCAGCTGATCGGCCTGGCTGCAGGGCTGCTGGCCGCCACGGTGCTGCTGCGTCCGCCCCAGCCGCACTTTTCCCTGCAATTGGACGGCGCCGCCCGGGCCTACCTGGTGCGGCACCAGAAATTCTGGCGCTTCTCGCTGCCGTCGAACCTGCTCAACGCCCTGGTCAGCCAGATGCCGCTATTCCTGATCGGCATGCGCCATGGCGCGCTGGCAGCCGGCCTCTACGCGCTGACCAACCGCGTGCTGGCCGCGCCGGTGTCGCTGCTCGCTTCGTCGGTGCTGGAAGTCTTCAAGCGCGAATCGGTGCATGAATTCGAAACGCACGGCAATTGCCGCCGCGCCTACCGGTATACCTTCAAGGCCCTGTCGCTGCTGGGCTTCGGTCCGGCCCTGGCCCTGCTGCTGTTTTCGCCGCAGCTGTTTGCCTTTGCCTTCGGCGAGAACTGGCGTCCGGCCGGCGAGCTTGCGCAGATCCTGGCCCCGCTGTGCTTCCTGAACTTCATCGCCAGCCCGCTCAGCTACGTGTTCTTCGTGACCGGCAGGCAGAAGGTCGACCTGGTCTGGCAGGTCGCCCTGTTCCTGATGACCCTGTGCGCCTTCCTGGCCCCGGGCACGCTGCGCCAGAACGTGCTGTGGTACACGATCGGCTATTCGATGCTTTACCTGGTGTATCTGCGCATGTCCTACCAATGCTCGCAGAACCAGCTGGCAGCGGCATGAGGGCGACAGCATGAGCACGAACCCTCACCAGCCCGGCACCGGCACGCGCGAACAACTCCTGCTGAACTCGGCGTTCTTCCTGCTCTTCCCAGGCTTTTTCTACTACCACACGCTGCTGGGCACCGGCACCACCGGCGCCTTCCTGGGCGGCTACTTCTCGCCGATCTCGATCGCCTACATGCTGCCGCTGCTCTTCGTCTATTACCGGCGCATGCGGCTCGATCCGCGCCGCCGTTCGGCGATCGACCTCCATTACGGGCTGTTCAACGCCTACTTCCTGGCCGTCATCATCGTCAACGCCGCTGCCGGCGCCAATCGCGCCATCATCGTCAACCACCTGGTGTGCATCCTGTTCATGGTGAATACCTTCATCATGTTCACCTTCATCGACTTCGAGCACCGCCAGTTCCGCCTGATGGCCTTCGCCAGCCTGGCGGCGATGTCGACGATTGCCTTCAGCTTTTCCGTCAACGGCGTGTTCTACCTGGGCGCGCTCGGCATCGCCCGCGACGCCGAAAGCCTGGCGACCTACCAGGGCTTCGCACGCTCCTACCTGATGACCTTCCTGCCGGTGGTCGCCTACACCCGCTCGCTGCCGCTGCGCCTGGTGCTCTACGCGGTCGGCGCCGCCACGCTGTTCGTGAACACGGCGCGCAGCGAATTCGCCGCCCTGCTGTTCGCGATCCCGATCATCGAGTTCTACTTTTCACGGCACAAGATGATCTTCCTCGGCCTGGCCGTGGTGATCGGCATGTCGGTCTACGTCCATCTCGACGACATCATCGCGTCCCTGCCGGAAAGCCGCATCCTCGAGCTGGTCGACCTGTCGCATTCGACCTCGGCCAACAAGCGCCATCACCTGACCGTGTATGCGCGCCAGACCATCGCCGCCCATCCGATCCTGGGCGACTACGCCAGCTATGCGCCGGGCTACTACTCGCACAACGTGCTCTCGGCCTGGGTCGACCTGGGCCTGTTCGGCTTCGTCTACGTGCTGGCGCTCACGATCGTCCCGGCCATTCCGATGTTCTTCAAGGAGTACCTGGCGGGCCGCCGGCGCCCGGAATTCATCCTCGGCTTTTCACTGGCCTGCGTCACCGTCCTGCTGTTGATTTCGTCGCACTTCTTCACCGACATGCTCATTGGAGCTGCACTCGGCGCTTACTCGCAATACCGGTTCGAGAGGAAATATGGCAAATATCGTCCACCTCACCTCAGCCCATCCCCGCTACGACACGAGGATCTTCGTGAAGCAGTGCCGCAGCCTGGCAGCGCGGGGGCATGAGGTCACGCTGGTCGTCGCCGACGGTCTGGGCGACGAACGGGCCGACGGGGTACGCATCGTCGACGTCGGCCGCGCCAGAGGGCGTCTGCAACGGGTGCTGCGCACGACCGGCCGGGTGCTGCGCGCCGCGCTGACGCTCGACGCCGACGTCTATCAACTCCACGACCCGGAGCTGATCCCGGCCGGCCTGCGCCTGAAACGGCAGGGCCGCCAGGTGGTGTTCGACTCTCACGAGGACGTCCCCGCCCAGCTGCTGGCCAAGCCCTACCTGAACCGCTTCTCGCGGCGCGCGCTGTCGGCCGCCTTTGCCGCCTACGAACGCCACGCCTGCCGACGCTTCGACGGCCTGATCGCGGCAACGCCTTTCATCCGCGAACGCCTGGCGACGATCAATCCGAACACGGTCGACGTCAACAATTATCCGGTGCTGCAGGAATTCGACACGGCGCCGGACTGGGACGGCAAGACCATGGAAGTCTGCTACGTCGGCAGCATTTCCGCGATCCGCGGCATTCGCGAGCTGGTACGTGCCTGCGAACAGCTGCGTTCGCCCGCCCGCCTGTCACTGGTCGGCAGTTTTTCCGAGGCGGCTTTGACGCGCGAAGTCGCCGGCTACCCCGGCTGGGAGCGGGTCGACGCCCACGGCCACCTCGACCGCGCCGGGGTGCAGCGTGCGATGGGACGCGCGATGGCCGGCCTGGTCACCCTGCATCCGGTCGTGAATTACCTGGATGCGCTGCCGGTCAAGATGTTCGAGTACATGGCGGCGGGGCTGCCCGTGATCGCCTCGCGCTTCCCGCTCTGGCAGGAAATCGTCGAAGGGAACGGCTGCGGCATCTGCGTCGACCCCATGGATCCGGCTGCGATCGCGGCGGCCATCGACCACTTCTGCCGCCACCCGCAGGAGGCGCGGCGCATGGGGGAGAACGGCCGGCGCGCGGTTCTCACCCACTACAACTGGCACGGCGAAGCCGACAAGCTGCTCGCCTTCCACGACCAAATTGCACGTTCAACACACCGCTCCGACTGACCATGAAAGCCCTCCAGCGCCGTTTCCACACCCTGAGCGACACCCTGCGCGAGCTGCTGCGCATGCCCGTGGCACGCCTGCATTTCGATTCACGCATCGATCCCGAGGATATTCCCAAAACCTACCGCTACTACACGCGGCGGCACCCGCGCTACAAAATCATCGGCAACAAGACCATGGGGGCGGCGCTGATCGATCTCGGCCGCTTCGAGGGGCCGCCCGGCTATCTCGACCACATCCAGGGCAAGAACCGCGGCGCCTGGCATGCGAAGCGGGCGCGCTCGCGCGGCTACGTCTGCACCGAGATCGAGCGCAACGAGCATATCGACGCCATCCACGCGATCAACACCTCGCTGGAAGAGCGCCAGGGCCGGCCGATGGACCAGAAATACCGCGAGAAGGTCACCCATTTCGAACGCCAGCCGCACTTCGATTACTACGGCGTGCTGAGCCCGGAGGGCAAGCTGGTGGCCTACGCCAACATCGGCCACTACGGCAACTTCAGCGCCTTTTCCCAGCTGATCGGCATCCGCAACAACGACGGCATCATGCACCTGATGATGGTCGACATCGTCACCCGCCTGCTGGAGCAGAAGCGTGTGCGCTACGTGATGTACGACACCTTCTTCGGCGCCCAGCCCGGCCTGCAGCAGTTCAAGCGCATCCTCGGCTATCAACCCTACCGCGTGAAGTACAGCCTGCAATGAAGACCCTGATCAACCGCTTGTATGCGGATTATCTGATGCCGTCGCGGATGGCGGAATACGAAGCGCTGCTGGTCGAGGCCGCGCAGGCAGGCTACCGGCAGCTGTCGGTGCGCGCCTTCTATCGCGCGGTGCATGCCGGCGCCGAGGTCGGCAAGGTGCTGGTGCACCGCCACGACATCGACAGCGACCTGCGCACTGCCCGCAAGATGTTCGCTCTGGAGGTCAAGCACGGGGTCCAGGCCAGTTACTACTTCCGTCTCAGCACGCTCGACTTCGGCTTCATGCGCGACATCGAGGCCGCCGGCGGCGAAGCCAGCTACCACTACGAGGAAGTCGCCACCTATGCCAAGCGCCACCGCCTGCGCCATGGCGAGCAGGTGCGCCAGCATTTCCCTGAAATCCGCGAAATGTTCGTGCGTAATTTCACCCGCATCCGCGACCAGTTCGGCATGCAGATGGCGACCGTCGCCAGCCATGGCGACTTCGCCAACCGCCGGCTGAAGGTCATCAACCACGAGCTGCTGCGCGACGAACAGCTGCGGCGCCGCTGCGGCATCGAATGCGAATCCTACGATACCGAACTGCTGCGCCACTTCGACCTGTACATCAGCGACCGTCCCTACCCGGTCTATTACTACCCGATGTCGCCGTTCGCCGCGCTGGGCCAGCACGAGCGCATCTGTTTCCTGACCCATCCCGTGCAGTGGGAAACCAACTGGCTGGAAAACACCCGCTGCAACATGGTGCGCCTGGCCGAGGAAGTGGTGTGGCACACATGAACATCCTCCTGATCAACCACTACGCCGGATCGGTGCGCCACGGCATGGAATACCGGCCCTATTATCTCGCGCGCGAATGGGTGCGGCTGGGGCACCGGGTGACCATCGTCGCCTCTTCCGAGTCGCACATCCGCGCGCAGGCGCCGGACATGCAGGGCGCATCGCAACTGCGCGAGACGATCGACGGGATCGACTACCTGTGGCTGGCCACCCCGCCCTACCGCGGCAACGGCGCCGCCCGCGTGCGCAACATGGCCGCCTTCGTCCTGCGCCTGCACCGGCAAGCCGCGGCGCTGGCCGAGCAAATCAAGCCGGATGCCGTGATCGCCTCCAGCACCTACCCGCTCGACATCTGGCCGGCGCACCGGATCGCCCGCCTGGCCGGCGCACGCCTGCTGTTCGAAGTCCACGACCTGTGGCCGCTGTCGCCGATGGAGCTGGGCGGCTACTCGCGCCGGCATCCCTTCATCATGCTGCTGCAGGCCGCCGAGAACTACGCCTGCCGCCACGCCGACGCCGTGGTGTCGATCCTGCCGCGTGTGCGCGAACACCTGGAAGCCCACGGCATGGCGCCGGCCAAGCTGCATCTGGTGCCGAACGGCGTCGATCCCGCCGAGTGGGAAGGTGCGCTGCAGGTCCTGCCGGCCGCCCTGGACGCCCGCCTCGCGGAACTGCACCGGCAGGGAAAGTTCGTGGTCGGCTACGCGGGCACCCACGGCATCTCGAATGCGCTCGAGACCCTGCTCGAGGCGGCGGCGCTGTTGCGCGGCAAGCCGGTCGCCTTCGTGCTCGTCGGCGGCGGCCCGGACAAGCCCGCGCTGCAGCAGCAGGCGCGCGCACTCGGCCTGGACAACGTCCACTTCTTCGACCCGGTCCCGAAAACCCAGGTTCCGGCCCTGCTCGAGCGCATCGACCTCGCCTATATCGGCTGGCAGCGCCAGCCCCTGTACCGCTTCGGCATCTCGCCGAACAAGCTGATCGACTACATGATGGCGGCGCGCCCCATCCTGCACGCCGTCGAGGCCGGCAACGATCCGGTGGCCGAAGCCGGCTGCGGCCTGACCGTCGCGCCCGAAGACCCGCAGGCGGTGGCCGACGGCGTGCTGTCGCTGCTCGCGCTGGATGCGCAGGAACGCGCCGCGCTCGGCCAGCGCGGCCGCCGTTTCGCCCTTGCCAACCACACCTATCCCGTCCTCGGACGCCGCTTCCTGAACGCATTTGCTGGAGAACCTAGCCATGGCTGACCAACTCTACTCCGATGCCGCCGCTGCCGAACCCGCCATCGCCGCCCCCACCGTCGCCGATGCCGCCGAAGCGCCGTTTCTGCCATTCGCCCTGCCCGACATCGACGAGGCCGAGATCGAGGCGGTGGTCGCCTGCCTGCGCTCGGGCTGGGTCACGACCGGGCCGGCCACGCGCCAGTTCGAACAGGATTTCAAGGATTACCTGGGCGGCGAGGTGGAGACCATTTCGGTGAATTCGGCCACCGCCGGCCTGCACCTCGCGCTGGAAAGCCTGGGCATCGGTCCGGGCGACGAGGTGATCGTGCCGACCCTGACCTTCACCGCCACCGCCGAAGTGGTGCGCTACCTCGGGGCCAAGCCGGTCATCGTGGATGTCGAGCCGCGGACCATGAACCTGTCCGTCGACGCCGTCGAAGCCGCGATCACGCCGCGTACGCGCGCCGTCATTCCGGTCCACTACGCCGGCCTGGCCTGCGACATGGACGCGCTGCTGGCCCTGGCCCGGCGCCGTGGCCTGCGCGTGGTCGAAGATGCGGCGCATGCCTTCCCGACCCGCTACAAGGGCCGCCTGGTCGGCACGCTCGACAGCGACATCACCGTGTTCAGCTTTTACGCGAACAAGACCATGACCACCGGCGAAGGCGGCATGGTGGTCACGCGCGACCCCGAACTGGCGCGCCGGATCCGCCTGATGCGCCTGCACGGCATCAGCCAGGACGCCTTCAACCGCTACGTCTCGCGCACGCCGGCCTGGTATTACGAGGTCGTGGCGGCCGGCTTCAAGTACAACCTGACCGACATCGCGTCCAGCATCGGCATCCAGCAGCTGCGCAAGATCGACCGCTTCTGGCAGCGCCGCGAACACCTGGCAAAGCGCTACCAGGAAAGCCTGGCCAGCCTGCCGCTGCAGCTGCCGCCGGGCGCCGATGCCGACGCCGGCAGCACCCACGCCTGGCATCTGTACCCGGTACGCCTGCTGCCCGAAGCCGGTGTCAAGCGCGACGAACTGATCCTGCAGCTGTCGCAGCGCGGCATCGGCACCAGCGTGCACTTCATTCCCCTGCACCGCCAACCGGTCTGGCGCGATTCCTGCGAGCTGACGACCGCACAGTTCCCGGTCGCGGAAGCCTGCTTCGAGGGCATCCTCAGCCTGCCGCTGTACACCAAGATGCGCGACGCCGACCAGGACCGCGTCATCGCCAACCTGCACGAGCTGCTGGCATGACGGGCAGCGTCGCCAAGCGCCTGTTCGACGTGCTGGCGGCCGGCGCCGGGCTGCTGGTGCTGGCGCCGCTGCTGCTGGCGGTCGGGCTGTGGATCAAGCTGGATTCGGCAGGCCCGGTGCTGTTCCGCCAGGTCCGGATCGGCCGCCATGGCGTACCCTTTGACATCTACAAGTTCCGCACCATGGGCGACCGTCCGGACAACGGCAGGCAACTGACCGTCGGGCAGGATCCACGCGTGACCCGCGCCGGCCGCTTCCTGCGCCACTACAAGCTCGACGAACTGCCGCAGCTGCTGAACGTGCTCGAAGGGACGATGAGCCTGGTCGGACCGCGGCCCGAAGTGCCGCGCTACGTCGAGTGCTATCCGCCCGCTGCGCGCAGCACCGTGCTTTCGGTCCGGCCCGGCATCACCGACCTGGCGGCCATCCAGTACAAGGACGAGAGCACGATCCTCGGCCAGGCGCGCGACCCCGAGCGGGCCTATATCGAGACCATCCTCCCGATCAAGCTCGAGTTCTACCAGCGCTACGTACGCGAGCGCTCGTTCTGGCTGGATCTGCAGATCATCTTCCGCACCCTGGCGGCGATCGTGCGATGAGGATGCCATGGACTGGTCCCAGCTCCTCCACCTGGGCGATCTGTCGCTCACCCTGCCGGCGGGCGGCGCGATCGCCGCCTGGCTGCTGGCCGCCCGCGCCTGGCGCGCGGCCCTCGGCTGGAGCTTGGTGTTCGCGCTCGCCCTGGCGCTGGTCGCAGCGACCAAGATTGCTTTCCTCGGCTGGGCGACCCGCCTGCCCGCCCTCGACTACAAGGCCGTCAGCGGCCATGCCGCCAGCTTCACCACCGTCTTTCCCACGCTGACCTTCCTGCTGCTGCGTCCCGGCGGCACCACGGTGCGCCTGACCGCCACCGCTGCATCGCTGGCGCTCGGCGCCATGGTGGCCGCGGCCCTGGTCCACGCCGGCGAGCATACGGCTGCCGAAGCGATCGCCGGCTGGCTCATCGGCGCGGGTGCCTCCGTGTGCGCCATCCACTTTGCCGGCGACGTCGCCGCGCCGCCCACGGGCAGGGCCATCGTCTGCTGTGGCCTGGCCTGGGCGGCCATCGCCTGGGCCCTGCATTCGGCCCCGCTCGGCTACTGGATGATCAAGGTGGCCCTGGCGCTGTCCGGCAACGCCCACCCTACCCCCTGGGACCATTGCGGTTAGCGCAGACCACCTCTTTTTTAACTCCTTCACTCCGGGAGACATCATGAGCAGCACCATCCTTCCCAAGATCCAGTGGCAGCGACAGAGCCAACTGGACAGCAATTCCGTCCACTCGCTGCTGATCTCGCTGATGCGCGGCCTGGCGGCGCTCCAGGTCGCCGCCGCGCACCTGCGCTCCGAAATGTTCCCCGGTCTGAAAGGGATGGTCGATCCACCGCTGTACTACCAGCTGCTGGCCTTCGCCACCGGCTTCGCTCACCAGGCGGTGGTCGTGTTCTTCCTGATCAGCGGCTGGCTGGTCGGCGGCAGCCTGCTGAACCGCATCGGCCAGCCGGGCGCCATCCTCTCGTATGCGATCGACCGCGCCACCCGCGTGTGGACGGTGCTGGTGCCGGCGCTCTGCTTCATGCTCGCCGTCGGCATCTTCATCAGCGACGCCAATCCGGCCCAGGCGGATTTTGCGGCGGCCAATGAATACTCGGCCGCCAGCTTCGCCGGCAACCTGCTGGGCCTGCAGACTGTGCTGGTCAAGAACTTCGGCGGCAACTATGCGCTGTGGAGCCTGGCCAACGAGACCTGGTACTACATCCAGTTCCCCCTGCTGCTGTTCGTCTTCATGAGCCGCAGCCGCCTGCGCCAGCTGGCTGCCGCCAGTGCGCTGGTGCTGATCGCCGGCGTCCTGCCGCAGGAGATCACGCTGTACTTCGCACTATGGCTGCTGGGCGCCCTGTTCTCGCGCGTGCGCATCGAATGCCGCAATTCCCTGCGCGTGGTCCTGATGGTGGTCGGCTTCTCGTTCTCGGTGTACTTCCGGATCCATGGCAGCAACGACGACTTGACCTTCGATTCCTTCCTGCAGGACCTCGTGTACAGCCTGCCCCTGCTGATCATCCTGTCCTCGCTGCAGCGACCGCTGCTGCTGCGCTCTTCGTTCAACCAGGGCCTGGCGAAGCTGGCGAACTGGCTGTCCGAGTTTTCCTTCACGCTCTACGTGATCCATATCCCGACGATCAAGCTGCTGCGCTACCTGGGCCTGGAACAGTTCGGCCGCAGCCGTCTCGCCGTCGATGCGCCGCTGGACTATGCGATTTACGCCGGCATGCTGCTGGCGCTGCTGGGAGCCGCTTACCTGTCCTACCGGCTGTTCGAAGCGCACACCTTCCGCCTGCGCCGCGCCATCAAGAATGCCGTGCAGCCGCAGCGCCTCCGTCCCGCCATCGTTTCCGCCTCGGCTGAATAAGCCGGGCCGGCGCGTCCGTACCGATGGTCGGACGCGCCGGTCTTGCACTCGCGCCCGCTCCCTACCTCCCTTCGAACTCTGCCTCGATCTCCCGCCTGGTTATGGCTTTCACCGCAGCCCGGGTGCCTGTACCGCGCGCTGACGCCGGGCCCAGCCTTCACCGCGGCCATGCCTTCATCGCCATCGCGCGACGTTCGCCGGCTGGCAGGGGTTTGAGCACCACGTCAGGGCATAAAAAAGCCGGCCTGAAATCCAGACCGGCTTTGTGCCGAAAGGCGGCGCGCGCTGTTCAGCTTGCCGAGAAGCCGATCTGGCCCGCTGCACCGAAGCGGTTGTAGGCGCCATAAGTGCCCAGCCGCGGCGCCATGTCGTTGAACAGCACGCCCTGCGGCGAGATGCCGGCGTGGTTCAGGCGCTTGATCGACTCGTTGATTTCCGACTCGTTGGTCCGGCCCGAGCGTGCAACGATGAAGACGGCGCCGGCGTGGGCGCCGATGATCAGCGCATCGGCCACGGCCAGCAGCGGCGGCGGATCGATCAGCACCAGGTCGTAATGGGTGCTGACCTGCTCGAGCAGGCTGCCGAAATTCAGGTGCAGCAGGAACTCCGAGCGGTTCGGCGGCAGTTCGCCGGTCGGCACGAAGTCGAGGTTCTCGACCACGTCGTGGCGGATGACTTCATCGACGCGCTTCTTGCCCAGGATGGCGTCCGACAGGCCGCGCTCGCGCTTGACGCTGAAATAACGGTGAAGTTGGCCGTTGCGCATGTCGGCGTCGATCAGCAGCACCCGCTTGCCGCTTGCCGCCATCACGGCCGCGAAATTGGCCGACACGAAGGACTTGCCCAGGCCATGGGTCGGGCCGGCGAACATCACGATGTTGTTGCGGAAGTGCGGCATGGCGAACTGCAGGGCGGCGCGGAAGCTGCGCAGGCTCTCGACCGCCGCGTCCTCGGGAATGATGCGGGCGAGCAGCGGCAGCGCGCTGCCGTCGCCCTTGGCCTTGCGCATCAGCTTGTCCTGGTTGCTGCTGTGCGGGATGGTCGCGTAGACCACGCGGGCGTGCAGCAGGCGCTCGATCTTTTGCGGATCGTCGATGCCGCCCATCATGGCCTTGCGGGCGAAGGCGATCAGGGTGCCGAGGAACAGGCCGGTGACGACGGCCAGCGCCACGATCAGCGGACGGTTCGGCTTGAGCGGCTTTTCCGGCGGCACCGGCGCGTCGACCATGCGCACGTTGCTCACGCGACCGACGGAAATCAGGCGCAGCTGCTGGGCCGTGTTCGACAGCGCCGTGTAGAGGTCGGTATTGACCTTGATGTCGCGGGTCAGGCGCGCCTCGTCCTGCTCCAGGACCGGCAGCGACTTGATGCGGGCATTGACTTCCTCGATTTCGGCTTCGACTTCCTTGCGCTGGCGGTTGATGGCGGCAACGATCGGGTGGTCTTCCGTGAAGCGCGCCATCAATTCCGTCTTCTTCTGGATCAGGTCGATGCGGCGGGCGCGTGCGGCGGCGGCCTGCGCCAGGCTCATGCGAGCCTCTTCCTGCAGGTCCACGGTGCCGTGCTCGTTGCGGAACTGGTTGTAGCGGTCTTCGGCCTGCTCGAGCTGCCGCTTCAGGATCGGCAGCTGCTGGTTCAGGAAGGCCAGCGACTTTTCCGCTTCCTCGGTCTTGCGGGCCAGATTCTGACGCATGTACTCGCGGCCGATCTCGCTGAGCAGCGTGTGCGTGCGGCGCGCGTTCTCGCCCTGCAGCTTGACCTCGATCACGCCGGACTGCTTGCCCTGCTCGGTGATGACCAGCGCGGTCTGGATCGCCTGGATCATGGCCACGCGCGAGATGCGGCGCAGGCGGAAGCGCGCGCCGGCGTTCGCCATCATGCGGTCGACCTTCAGCTCGATGACGCCGTCCGGGGTCGGCACGCGGTAGCGCAGGCCGACATTGCCGTCGAAGACGATGCGCTGCCCGCCGCCGGAAAAGCGGTAGCGGTTGTTCCCGAGCGCCGTGAGGGTGAACTCGCGCCCCAGCCAGGCTTCCGGCACTTCGAACACGGACACCTCGGCCTTCTCGGCGCCCCAGACATAGCCGCCATAGCCGAACAGGCCAGGCTCGGACAGCGTATTGCCGTTCTGGTTGGCGAACCAGAAGCCGGCGATGGGGAAGTATTTCGGCTGCACCTCGATGTACAGCTGCAGGTTGTCGACCGCGCGCGAGACCACCATGCGCGAGCGCAGCAGCTCCATCTCGGCGATCGCCGCCTTCTTGGTCTCGAACAGCGAGGATGCTTCGCTCAGGATGTTCTTCGACGCATTCGGGCTTTCCTCTTCCACGTGGATCATCAGGTTGGCCTCGAACACCGGCATGGCGACCAGCGCATAGAGCACCGCCACCAGCGTGATGAAGGCGGTGATCCCGCCGATCAGCCAGCGGTTGTCGTAGAGGGTATGCAGATAGCCTTTGAGGTCGAAGACGGGTTCCTCGGCCGCACCGCCGACCGCGCGCGGGTCGAAGGGTACGCTGACGATGGGCGGCGTGCGGACGACGGGGGTCAGGGGATGCGGCTCACCAGGGGTGGTCATGGACGTGCTCCTGCTTGGAATCGGGCTTGGGTCGAGACTGCGTTCAGCGCCGGTTGGTCGCGCTCACCGCCGAGGGCAGCGCCCCCGGAATCAACAGGCTCAGGTTGCGGTTCCAGTTGGCCAGCGGCGTGGCGGCGACGTACACGATGTCCTTCGGCTGCAGTTCGAAGGACTCGGCCATCGCCAGCGAACCCGCGACACGGGCATCGAGCTGGAACACGCGGGTACGGTCGTCCGTCTTGCGCACCACGTAGACCTGGCGCGCATCGCCGCTCAGCGGGCTGATGCCGCCGCTCTCGCCGAGCGCTTCGTTCAGGGTCAGGCGGCCGTCGTGCATGGTCAGCGCCTTCGGGGTCAGGACTTCGCCGGAGACGAAGACCTTGCTCTCGTCGCGCGAGTGCACGCGTACCACGTCTCCGGGGGCCAGCATGACCTGGCCCGGGTTGATGCCCTTCTGCACCAGGTCGCGCAGGTTGATGCGGAAGCGCTGCTGGCCGCGTTCGAGCACGATGCGGCTCTGGTCGGCGCTGGGCAGCAGGCCGCCGGAGCGGTTGATGGCCTCGACTAGCGTCATCGGGATGTCGTTGATGGCCTGCAGGCCGGGCGACTTGACCTCGCCGTCGATGTACACGCGCTTGCTGCGGTAGGACTGCACGCGCAGGGTGACGTTCGGGTTGGCCAGGTACTTGGCCAGCTTCGTGGTGAGCAGCGCGCGCGCCTGCTCCTCGGTCTGGCCCTCGACGCCGACCATGCCGATCAATGGAAACTGGATGCGGCCCTGGTGATCGACCACGAAGCCGGGCGGCGCGGAATTGGCGCCGCTCGGGTCGGGCACCAGCGAGCCCGTATTCAGCGCATTGCCGGCCAGCTCGGGGTGGTCCCACACCACGATGGACAGGACGTCGCCGTTGCCGATGGCGTAGGGCGGCGGATTCGGCACCAGCAGCTTTTCCAGGTCCAGGTTGGCTTCTTCGCGGTGCTGCCGGCGCTCCGCGTCGATCAGCTTTTCGGTGATCATTTCCGTGGGCGGCGCGGGTTCGTCCGCACCGGCCCGGTCCTGCGAGCCGAAATGGATGGATGGCGCGCAGCCTGCAAGAACCAATGCAAAGCCACCCGCAAGCACGGCGGCATAGGCGCGTGCTAGAAATTGCGTATAGGAAGCGTTCATGTGTTGCCCGTCGAAATGTGCTGCCAGCCTCTGGCGATCAGAGTCAGGGTAAGCCCCCTACCCGGATTGGCTTTGGCGCACGTCAAACGGCAGGCTCAGGTCAGCAGTGAGCGCGCGGGCTTGCCTACGCAGGCGCTCAGCGTACCTCTTCGACCAGGCGCAGGACCTCGGCGAAGGTCCAGATACGGCGCAGTTCGACCACGTCGTAATTGGCGGCGACGTTGGCCGGAAAGGCCGAGTAGCGCGCGTTCAGGCCGACGATGCGGCGCACGATGTCGTCGATGTCCGGCCGCCCGCTGGAGCGCAGGATGGTCACGTCCTCGACACTGCCGTCGCTGCGGATGGCAATGCTGACCACCGGATCGCTGTGCACGGCGCCGCTGGACAGCTGGAGCTGGCTGACGATGGCGTTGCGCTCGATCTTCTGGCGCACGCTGTCGATGTACAGGCGCAGCGGCACGTCGCGGCGGCCGGCGTCGGCCAGCGCGCGCCGTACTGCCTGCCGGGCCTGCTCGGCCGCGCGCATCGCCGGCGGCACGGCTTTTGCGACGTCGATACCGCGCAGCAGTTCGCGCGCCCGCGAACCGAAGTCCTTGCCCGGCAGACCGCGCGTACCCGTGCCGGCGCCCTGGCCGCTGCCCAGGTCAGGCCCGGCGCCCGTGCCGCTGCCGCGGTCGGCGCGCGCAAGGCTGCCGCCTGCAGCTGCGGCCGGCTGGCCCGGCGCAGCATCCTGGCGCGCCAGGCGTTGGGCCGCTTCGGCTTCCGCCGCCTGCTGGCGGGCGAGATCCTCGGCACGCTGGCGTGCTGCTGCCTGCTGGGCACGTTCCTCTGCCTGGCGTTGTTCCGCCAATTGCTGAACACGCTGCTGTTCGGCCAGCTGCTGACGGGCAAGCTCCTCCGAACGGCGTTGTTCCGCCAACTGCTGCGCACGCTGCTGTTCGGCCAGCTGCTGACGAGCAAGCTCTTCCGAACGTCGCTGCTCAGCCAATTGTTGAGCACGTTGCTGTTCGGTCAGCTGCTGACGGGCAAGCTCCTCCGAACGGCGTTGTTCCGCCAACTGCTGCGCACGCTGCTGTTCGGCCAGCTGCTGACGGGCAAGCTCTTCCGAACGGCGTTGTTCCGCCAATTGCTGCGCACGCTGCCGTTCGGCCAGCTGCTGACGGGCAAGCTCTTCCGAACGTCGCTGCTCAGCCAATTGCTGCGCACGCTGCTGTTCGGCCAGTTGCTGACGGGCAAGCTCTTCCGAACGGCGTTGTTCTGCCAACTGCTGGGCACGCTCTTGTTCGACCAGGCGCTGCCGTGCCAGTTCCTCGGTTTGGCGCTGCTCGGCCAGTTGCTGCTCTTCCCTTTGTTGTCGCGCAAGCTCTTCAGTACGCTGACGCTCGGCCAGGCGCTTCGCCTCCTCCTCTTCGCGCTGGCGCGCCAGCACGGCTTCCTCCTGCTCAGCCTGGCGGGCCGGTTCCGCTGCAGGCGCGACCTTTTCTTCAGGCTCAGTCGAGGCGACGACCTCCGCCAGCGGCGCAATCTCCGTTTGCGGCAGGACAAACCGGGAATCCTCCCCGGCCTGCTTCGCGATCACCTCGGTATGCAAGGCCTGCTTCGGCGGCTGTGGATGTGGACGAGGCCGCCGCCACAGTACGCGGCGCGCCGGCGCGGCCGGTTTCGGCGCCGGCGGTGGCGGCAGGATCGGGACCGGATCGCGCAGGGTGAATCCGCGGCGCGGCGAAGGCATCGGCGACGGCGCAGGCTGCACGGCCGGGGCCGGCGTCGGCGTGGGTGCCAGCTGCGCGGATGGCGGAACGGCAGCGCTCGGCAAGGGCGGCGCCGGCGTCACGACCGGGGGCAAGACCGGCGCCGGCGCATCGGCCGGCGGCATCGCGCGCGTCTGCGGGGACGGCGCCAGCACCAGCGTCAAAGGGCCGCCCGATCCTGCCTGTAGTCCCGGAATGCCGAATTGCAGTAACAGCAGCACACCATGCAGCAGCAGGGACGCCAGCAAACCCCAGGCAAGCCGGCGGTTGGCAGGCGCCATGGGCGCGGGCGCGCGCGGGCCGGCGGCCGGGATCGCAATGAGCGTGGACATGCTGAGGTCAGTGAAGGCAGGAAATATTGTCGAAGTGTTATATAGCTTATCACTCGGCAGTATGGACGCGCGCACGGTTCGGAGCGGCAAATCGCAACTTGGCTACAATGAACAGACGTGTTCAAGACAAAAGGAGCTTGAATGTCTCCCGGATTTATCTTTGCCACCGGTATCGAGAACAGCAATCCGACCATCGAGCATGGCCGCGTCCGCATGGACGAACTGGAAAAGTGCGGCCATTACAAGCATTGGAAGACCGACTTCGACCTGGTGCAGGAACTCGGCCTGAAGGTGCTGCGCTATGGTCCGCCGCTGCACAAGACCTGGCTGGGCCCGAAGCGCTACGACTGGGAGTTTTCCGACCTCGTCTTCAACGATCTGCGCCAGCGCAACATCGCGTCCATCGTCGACCTCTGCCACTTCGGCGTGCCGGACTGGATCGGCAATTTCCAGAATCCGGATTTCCCGGAACAGTTCGCCATCTATGCCGGCGACTTCGCCAGGCGCTATCCCTGGCTGCAGCTGTACACGCCGATCAACGAGATGTCGATCTGCGCCCTCTTCTCCGCGCTGTACGGCTGGTGGAACGAGCAGATGACGACCGATCGCAGCTTCGTCACCGCCATGAAGCACCTGGTCAAGGCCAACATCCTGGCCATGCACGCGATCCTGAAGGTGCGGCCCGACGCCCTGTTCGTGCAGAGCGAATCGACCGAATATTTTCACGCCGAGAACCCGGCGGCCATCGGTCCCGCCGAACTCTACAATTCCCGGCGCTTCCTTTCGCTGGACCTCAACTACGGCCGGCGCGTCGATTCGGAAATGTACGAGTACATGCTCGACAACGGCATGACGCGCGACGAGTACCACTTCTTCCTGAACAATAATCTGAAGCACCACTGCATCATGGGCAACGATTATTACCAGACCAACGAACACTATGTATCGGCGGACGGCCTGACGCGCTCTGCCGGCGAGATCTTCGGCTATGCCGTCATCACCCACCAGTACTACAACCGCTACCGCCTGCCGGTGATGCACACCGAGACCAACCTGTGCCAGGGGCCGCGCGGCGACGAGGCCGTGCAGTGGCTGCGCAAGGAGTGGGCCAATGTGCTGCGCGTGCGGAACAACGGCGTGCCGCTGGTGGGCTTCACCTGGTATTCGCTCACCGACCAGGTCGACTGGGATACCGCCCTGCGCGAGAATAACGGCAACGTCAACGAGCTCGGCCTGTTCGACCTCGACCGCAAGATCCGTCCGGTCGGGATCGCCTACAAGGAACTGGTGCGCGACTGGATGGAAGTGCTGCCGACCCAGAGCGTGTGCCTGCAGGTGCCGATCGTAATGCCCCACGAATTCCAGCGTGAAGTGCCGCCCTACACCGGCTGGCCCTTCGACGAGGACGCCACGCTGGCGCCCCGTACCGAAGAGCGCGAGTAATTAGTCAGCGCTTGCGCGGCGAGAACGAATACGTCTCGCCGTGCGCCAGGTAACTCACCTGCTGCTCCAGCCCGGCCGCCTTGACCTCGCGTGCGAAGTCGGCCAGCGGCGACTTGAACACGTCGTAGTCGTTGTAATGAATCGGGATCGCGTGCTGCGGACGAATGATCTGCAGCAGTTCGACGCCATCCTTGCCGTCCATCGTCACCTTGAACACGCCGAGGATGCGGGTGCCGCCCAGGTGCAGCAGGGCCAGGTCGATGCCGGGGAAGCGCTGCGGGATCGCCTTCAGGTCGTCGTACACCAGGGTGTCGCCGCTGATGTACATGCGGTAGGTCGGCGCGCCCTTGGTCGGGCCGAAGTCCAGCATCGAGCCCATCACGCTGGGCAGCAGCGCCTGCATGCCTGCCTTGCCATGGCGCCCGGGGACGGCAGTCAGGCGCATGCGCGACTCGCCCTTTTCGACCTCGACCTGGTCCCATTTGCCGAGGCCGATCGCCCGGTTGAAGCCCAGCTTGCCGAGTGAGGCGGCGGCTTCCTTGGTCGTGACGATGGGCGTGTCCTTCGGCAGCTTTTCCTGCACCAGCTTGTCGAAGTGGTCCTCGTGCATGTGCGACAGCACGACGAAATCGATGGGCGGCAATTTATCGAGCTCGATGGCCGGATTCGTGAGCCGTTCGGCGGTCAGGCCATAGCCGAGGTGCACGTGGTCGCCCTTGTGCAGGAAGTTCGGATCGGTGAGGATGGTAAAGCCCTGGTAGCGGATCAGGACTGTGGCGGTGCCGATGAACTGGACGGTGCCGTTTGCTTCCGTGGCCGCGGCGGCCGCGGCGCTGCCGCCCGGCAGCTTGAGCGCGAACACTTCGCCGCCCGGCGTGTTTGCGGCCGGCTGCTGGGCGTGCGCGGGCACGGCGAGCGACAGGCTCAGCGCCATCAAGGCGCCAGCGGCGGACCGGGTCAATCGGCAAAACGGCATGTTTCCTCCTCTATATCCGACGATGTTGTCTGAATGGACACTAACATGAACGCGGCAGTGACGGCGTTCGCTAGCGGGGAGGAAATTGAGTGCACTGCCCTTCGGGTTTGGCTGGCCGGCGAGGCGTGGAGACAGTGATTTTAACTACCTCATGCTTCGGCCGTATTTCTATCAGCCTCCAGCATTCGACGTATAAGATTTCCAGGAGCAAACACCATACATCGATAAGCGGGGTGAAGATGAGAGCACCAACTGCACGTGCGCACTGGCTGAATGCCGATCGCACCTTCGGCTATGCCAAGGTGTTTATGGCATGGTACATCCTGGTGTTCATCGGCATCGTGGTGCTGTCGAAGAATGGGCTGATGCCGAAACCGGAGGGCATGCCCGTCGGAACCGATTTCATTGCTTTTTGGGGCGCATCGTATCTCGCGTTGCATGGTCATGCGGCCGACGCTTACGAGCTTGCAAATCTGTTTGCCGCGCAACAGGTTGCCGTGCCGGCATCGACGGCTGTCTATGCCTGGTCCTATCCGCCGACGTTTTACCTGGCGGTCCTGCCGCTTGCCCTGATGCCTTATCTGACTGCATACGGCGTATTCATGGCGACGACGTTTCCCGCTTTCCTGGCAGCGATGCGACGCGTTGTTCCCGATCCTCGTGCATGGCTGCTGGTGTTCGCGTTTCCAGCTGTCGCTATCAATCTGGGGCATGGCCAGAACGGCTTTCTGACGGCCGCGCTTGCCGGGTTTGCGATGGCCCTTCTCGACCGGCGCCCGGTCGTGGCAGGGGTGTTGATCGGGCTGCTGAGCATCAAGCCGCACCTGGCTGTCCTGTTCCCGGTTGCACTGCTGGTTTCCAGACGTTGGGCGGCATTTGCTGCGGCAGCGGGGACGGTTGCCGGCTTCCTGGCAATCTGTCTTGGCGTGTTCGGGCCCGGTGTTTTCGAAGCGTTCATGCGCAGTGCAGGATTCACGCAGGCTGCGCTTGAAAGCGGTGTGCTGCCATGGACGAAGATGACGACCGTCTTTGCCGGGATGCGGATGATCGGTACGCCCATCGCCGCGGCCTATGCGGTGCACATCGCTGTGGCGGTCCTCGCCATCGCGGCGACAGCCTACACATGGGCAAAGGACGCCCCTGAACGCCTGCGCGCGTCGATGCTGTTCGTTGCGACCTTCCTGATCAGCCCATATGCGTACTGGTATGACCTCGTGTGGCTGGCATTCCCGATTGCCTGGATGGCGTCGGAAGCACTGCAGACGGGATGGCGCCGCGGTGAAAGAGAGATACTTTTCGTGGCGTGGCTGATGCCCTTGCTGTCGCCGCTGACGGCAATGGCACTCGGCGTGCCTGTCGGCGCGATCGTGCTGCTGTGCTTCGCGGGCGTCGTCCTCCAGCGGATTCGACAGCCCTGAGCGGGTGCAAGCCCGTCGACGGTACCGGCAACCCGCTGATTTTATTGGCCTGCCCAGCTGGGTTCGAACCAGCGACCCTCAGCTTAGAAGGCTGATGCTCTATCCAACTGAGCTATGGGCAGTGAGATGAAGATCTCGATGAAAAGAAAAACGGGCCGTCGAAGACAGCCCGCTTTCGAAACGGTGGTCGGAGTACAAGGATTCGAACCTTGGACCCCCTGGTCCCAAACCAGGTGCGCTACCGGGCTGCGCTACACTCCGATGGCAAGGATCATACCCCGCCAGCCTGCAAGCGTCAATGAACGCGGGCCGGCGGGTAAAGCGGCATCAGACCTCGAAACGCGCGGCGATGCGCTTGGCCATGGCTTCTGCCAGACCAGGTTCCTTGGCCTCGACCATGACACGCACCAGCGGCTCGGTGCCCGATGCGCGGATCAGCACGCGGCCGCGCTCGCCCAGTTCGCGTTCGACGGCCTCTTTCTCGGCGACGACGGCACTGTTCTTGGTCCAGTCGAAGCCCGGCTGCACGCGCAGGTTGATCAGGGTCTGCGGGAACAGCACCAGCTCCTTGCAGCACTCAGCCAGGCCCTGGTTGCCGCGCCTGAGCGCCGACAGCACCTGCAACGCCGAGACGATGCCGTCGCCCGTCGAATGCTTGTCCAGCGCCAACAGGTGGCCCGAGCCTTCGCCGCCGAACAGCCAGCCCTTTTCCTGCATCATTTCCAGCACATAGCGGTCGCCGACCTTGGCGCGCGCGAAGCCCACGCCCATTTCCTTGAACGCGACTTCGAGGGCCATGTTGGTCATCAGGGTGCCGACCGCGCCTTCCACCTTGCCGGTGGCCATGCGCGCGCGCACCATCACGTACAGCAGCTCGTCGCCGTTGTAGAGGCGGCCGTTGGCGTCGCACATGATCAGGCGGTCGGCGTCGCCGTCCAGCGCGATGCCGAGGTCGGCCTTGTGCTCGACCACGGCCTGGGCCATGGCCTTGGGCGCGGTGGCGCCGACGCCGTCGTTGATGTTGAAGCCGTCCGGCTTGGTGCCCAGCTCGACGACGTCGGCGCCGAGTTCGCGGAACACGTGGGGCGCGATCGCATAGGCGGCGCCGTGGGCGCAGTCGACCACGATCTTCAGGCCGCGCAGGTCCAGCTCGTTCGGGAAAGTGCTCTTGCAGAATTCGATGTAGCGGCCCTGAGCGTCGCGCAGGCGGGTCGCACGGCCCAGCTTTTCGGACGAGACGCAGCCCATCGGCTGGTCGATCGCTTCCTCGATTTCCAGTTCGACTGCATCCGGCAGCTTGGTGCCATGTTCGGAGAAGAACTTGATGCCGTTATCCTGGAAGGGGTTGTGCGAGGCCGAGATCACGACGCCGGCCTGCAGGCGCAGCGCGCGGACCAGGTAGGCGATTGCCGGTGTCGGCACCGGGCCGGCCAGCATGACGTCGACGCCGGCCGCCGAGAAGCCGGCCTCGAGCGCGGCTTCCAGCAGATAGCCGGAGATGCGCGTGTCTTTACCGATCAGCACGGTGGGACGGCCGCTGGCGCCGGCGCTGCCCTTGGCGAGCACTTTGCCGGCGGCGTAGCCGAGGCGCATCACGAAATCAGGGGTGATGGGCGCCACGCCCACCAGGCCACGTACGCCATCGGTACCGAAATATTTGCGTGCCATGTTGTTCTCTTATCAGTTGTTCGCTCAGTTTGCAGCAGATGCGGCGTTCCACACCTTGAGGGCATCCACCGTCTCCGCCACATCATGGACCCGCACGATGCGGGCGCCCTGTGCTACCGCAGCCAATGCACCGCCGAGGCTGCCGGCAAGGCGCTGTTCGACGGGGCGCCCGGTCAAGGCGCCGATCATCGATTTGCGCGACAAACCAGCCAGTACGGGGAAGCCGAGTTCACGCTGCAAATGGGTAATGCTGCGAAGCAAGGCGACATTATGCGCGACAGTCTTGCCAAAGCCAAATCCCGGATCAATCGTGACGCGCTCCGGCGCAACACCTGCCGCTAAAAGCGCATCGGCGCGCTCGCGCAGGAAGGCGCCGACCTCCGCCACCACGTCCTGATAAACAGGCTGGGCCTGCATGTCCTGGGGCGTGCCCTGCATGTGCATCAGGCACAGGCCGACGTCGCTGCCGGCCACCGCCTCGACGGCGCCGGGCGCACGGAAGCCGTTGATGTCGTTAATCATGTCGGCGCCGGCGATGATGGCTTCGCGCATCACTTCCGGCTTGCAGGTGTCGATCGACAAGGCATGGCCGAGTTCACGCAGCGCGTAGATCACGGGCATGACCCGGTCCAGCTCCTGCTGCACCGGCACGCTGGGCGAGCCGGGGCGGGTCGACTCGCCGCCGATATCGATGATGTCGACCCCATCCTTGATCATCTGCTCGGCCCGTTCCATGGCGAATTCGAGCGCCTGGTAGCGGCCGCCGTCGGAGAAGGAATCGGGGGTGACGTTGAGGATGCCCATCACCAGCGGACGGTGGGCGAGATTGAAGCCGAAACGGCCGCATTGTAAATACTGTTTCATGAGAAAACGATAACGATGTGCAGAAAAAAAGACACCCCGCAGGGTGTCTTTCATATGTGCCTCAGAGGCTGGCGTCTCAGGCCGGTGCCGGAGCGTTGGTGGCCACGCCGCCGGAATCGCCGCCGCTCGACGGACGCTTGGTCAGCTGGACGGACTTCGGCGGGGTCGGCTCGCGGCCTGCCATGATCTCGTTGATCTGCTCGGCATCGATGGTTTCCCATTCCAGCAGGGCCTTGGTCATCATTTCGACCTTGTCGCGGTTCTCTTCCAGCAGGCGGCGCGCCAGCGCGTACTGCGAGTCGAGGATGGCGCGGATCTCGGCGTCCACCTTCTGCTGGGTCGCCTCGGAGATGGTCTTGACCGAACCGCCGAAGAAGCCTTCGTTGGCATCGTCTTCATAGACCATCACGCCCATGCTTTCGGACATGCCGAAGCGGGTGACCATCGAGCGCGCCAGCTTGGTAGCACGGGCGAAGTCGTTCGAAGCGCCGGTCGACATCTGGCCGACGAAGATCTCTTCGGCGATGCGTCCGCCGAACAGGATCGAGATCTCTTCCAGCATCTTGTCCTTGTAGCCCGACAGGCTGTCGTGCTCGGGCAGCTGCCAGGTCAGGCCCAGCGCGTAACCTCGTGGCATGATCGTGACCTTGTGCACCGGATCGGCTTTTGGCAACAGCTTGGCGATCACCGCGTGGCCCGACTCGTGGTAAGCCGTGTTGCGGCGTTCTTCCTCGCGCATGACCATCGACTTGCGCTCCGGACCCATGAAGATCTTGTCCTTGGCGTCTTCGAAGTCGATCATCTCGACCAGGCGCTTGCTGCGGCGCGCGGCGAACAGGGCGGCTTCGTTGACCAGGTTGGCCAGGTCGGCGCCGGAGAAGCCCGGGGTGCCGCGGGCCAGGATGTCGGCCTTCACATCGGTGCCGATCGGCACTTTACGCATGTGCACGTTCAGGATCTGTTCGCGGCCGCGGATGTCCGGCAGGCCCACCATCACCTGGCGGTCGAAACGGCCCGGACGCAGCAGCGCCTTGTCCAGCACGTCGGCGCGGTTGGTCGCGGCGATCACGATCACGCCCGAGGAGGCTTCGAAGCCGTCCATCTCGACCAGCAGCTGGTTCAGGGTCTGTTCGCGCTCGTCGTTACCGCCGCCCATGCCGGCACCACGGTGGCGGCCGACAGCGTCGATCTCGTCGATGAAGATGATGCAGGGCGAGTGCTTCTTGGCGTTCTCGAACATGTCGCGGACGCGGCTTGCACCGACACCGACGAACATCTCGACGAAGTCGGAACCCGAGATCGAGAAGAACGGCACTTTCGCTTCGCCGGCGATGGCGCGCGCCAGCAGGGTCTTACCGGTACCCGGAGGACCAACCATCAGCACGCCGCGCGGGATACGTCCGCCCAGCTTCTGGAACTTGGTCGGATCCTTCAGGAAGTCGACGATCTCGGCGACTTCTTCCTTGGCTTCGTCGCAACCGGCGACGTCGGCGAAGGTGACGGTGTTATTGGTTTCGTCCATCATGCGCGCCTTCGACTTGCCGAACGAGAAAGCCCCGCCCTTGCCGCCGCCTTGCATCTGACGCATGAAGAACACCCAGACCCCGATCAGCAGCAGCATCGGGAACCAGGAAATGAAGACTTGCTGCAGGAAGGACGGCTCCTCCGGCGGCTTGACGTCGAAGCGCACGTTGTTGTCGCGCAGGTCGCCGATCAGGCCACGGTCGAGCATGGTTGCAGTGGTGCGTACCTTGGAATCGTCCTGGCGCGTGGCGGTGATGCTCGAACCCTCGATCACCACATCCTTGATCTTGCGCGCCTTGACTTCATCGAGCAGCTCGGAATAAGCAATCGTCTTGCTGCCGCCCGCGACGCTGTGGTTGTCGAACTGCTTGAACAGCATGAACAACAGCAGCGCGACCACCACCCAGATGGCGGATTTGGAAAACATATTATTCACGAAAACTCCTCTGATGCGGACGCATCTTTTCCCATTGTTTCAAACGCGGATTTTACCGCAATAAGCAGGCGGTGCCACGCACAGCCGCTCGCGAAAGCCGCTTCGAATCCTTGTCCCGTCACTATAACGGTTTTTTATTTCCGACGCGCACGAATAGCCATAAATCCTGCGGACTTACCATCCATTGGGCGATGTGCGGGTATACGGCCGAATATCAAGGGGCAAGACCGTGAATTTCCGCATTTTTTACGAGGCCGGATTCTTGAGACCGCGGCCCAGCAGGAAAATTTCCGAAGATTTGTCGCGGCTGGCCTTCGGTTTGATCTGTTTGACCACTTTGAATTCCTGACGGAAGAGCTCAACGACTTGCGTAAAGCCCATGTCCTTAAAGCATTTTACTAACAATGCGCCGGACGGCTTGAGGTGCGCTTGAGAAAACTCAATAGCGATTTCGATCAAATGCTCCATGCGCGCCGCGTCCGCCGTCGGGATGCCGGACAGGTTGGGCGCCATGTCGGACAGCACCAGGTCGGCCTGGCGCTCCCCGAGGATCTCGGCCAGCTGGTCGAGCACGCTGTCCTCGCGGAAGTCGCCCTGGATGAAGTGCATGTCGGCGATCGGCTCCATCGGCAGGATGTCGAGGCCGATCATCGTGCCCTTGATGCCGCCCTCCCCGCCGCCCGCCAGCTTGCGGCGGGTGTACTGGCCCCAGCTGCCCGGCGTGCAACCGAGGTCGACGATGACCTGGCCCGGCTTGATCAGCTTCTCGGCCTCGTCGATCTCTTTCAGCTTGTAGGCTGCACGCGCACGGTAACCCTCTTTCTGTGCCAATTTGACATACGGGTCGTTAATGTGGTCGTGAATCCAGTTTTTATTGAATTTATTCTTGGCCATTCGCGTAAAATACTGCCTTTATTAGGTACATCAAAAAAGAACCATTATGATCAAACTTACACCGGTCGAGCGCGCAGCCCTTCGCGCAGAAGCTCACGGGATCAACCCTGTCGTCATGATCGGCGAAGCCGGCCTGACCGAATCCGTCATGAAAGAAATCTCGTCCAGCCTGGATGCACACGGCCTGATCAAGGTCCGTGTGTTCGGCGACGACCGCGAGGCGCGTGTCGCCATTTACGAACAGGTCTGCGAAGAACTGGAAGCGGCGCCCGTACAGCATATCGGCAAACTGCTGGTGCTGTATCGCCCGAAGAAGGAAGCCGTCAAGGAACGTTCGACCAAGGCCGGCAAGGGCATGCGCGAAGTCACCATCGTCAAGCCGAGCCCGAGCGGCACCAAGAAGCCGAGCGTCACCAAGGTCCTGCTGAAGGGTAACGAACGCGTGACCCAGGGCGGCAACGTCAAGCGCGCCAAAACGCGCCAGGCCAGCACCAAGAAGAACGCGCTCAACAAGTAATCGGGACGCGGCTTCAAAAAACAATCGGGGTCCGCCCCGGTTTTTTTATCGGCTCTTCACCACCAGCAGCGCGCCCAGCACGGTCTCGACCAGGTACAGCACCTGCGACACCCCATGCAGGGCCGCGAAGGTTCCCCACTGCGCCGACGCCCGCACCCCGCCGGGGCCGGCCGCTTCACGGATCGCCGCCATCATCGGCTGCAGGCCCAGATACACGATCAGACTGCACGCCAGCATGCCGGCGATCAGGCCATACAACCAGCGCCGGCGTCGCCGATCGAGGTCCGAAGGGCGCGACACTAGCAGCGCCAGCAGCGGCCCCAGCACCATGGACAGCCAGGCCAGGCGGGTCAGCATGATGCCGACCACATTCCCGGCCTGGGTGCTGTCGAGGGCGGCGAAGGCGCTCGGCGCGGCCAGGTAGCTGACCGTCCACACGCTGCCGGCCCACAGGCTTGCCAGCAGCAGGCGCAGGTTGGCTGCCATGGTCCGCCGGTCAGATATAGCGGACTTCGAGAATCTCGTATTCGCGCGGGCCGGACGGGGCCTGCACTTCGACCACGTCGCCGGCGTATTTGCCGATCAGGGCGCGCGCGATCGGCGAGGTGACCGAGACCTTGTTCAGCTTCAGGTCCGCTTCGTCGATACCGACGATCTGGTAGGTCACCTTCTGGCCGCTGTCCAGGTCTTCGAGGTCGACGGTGGAAGCGAACACCACGCGGCCTTCGGCGTCGAGGGTGGCCGGGTCGATGACCTGTGAGGTCGACAGCTTGGATTCCAGTTCCGCGATTCGGCCTTCGACGAAGGCCTGGCGCTCCTTGGCGGCGTCGTATTCGGCGTTTTCGGACAGGTCACCATGCGAACGCGCTTCGGCGATCGCATCGATCACGTTGCGGCGCTCCTTGGTCTTGAGCTGATGCAGCTCTTCCTTCAGGAGTTCGGCGCCGTGTTTGGTCAATGGTGTATTCATGGTCGTCGCTATAAAAAAGTGAAAACCACAGAGTCCGTACGGCGCACCGTACGAAACTCTGTGGTTTGAATTGCTACCTAAGCTAACTAAGCTAACTAAGCTACCGCGGTACTGCTGTTACGCTTAGTTTAGTGTTTTATGCAGGCCTTGTAAATCATAGACCCGCAACTCGTCCAGGTGGCGCATGCCCTGCACCGCGGCTTCGGCACCGGCGATGGTCGTGTAGGTCACGACGCGCGATTGCAGCGCCGAGGTGCGGATGGTGCGCGAGTCGTTGATCGCGCTGCGCTTTTCCTCGACCGTGTTCACCACCATCGCGATCTCGTGGTTCTTGATCATGTCGACCACGTGCGGACGGCCTTCCAGCACCTTGTTGACCGCGGAGACCGGGATACCGGCGGCGGCGATCACCGCCGCGGTGCCCTTGGTCGCCACCAGCGAGAAGCCCATCGCCGCCAGGTCGCGCGCCACCGCCACTGCGCGCGGCTTGTCGGAGCCCTTCACCGACAGGAACACGCGGCCGGAGGTCGGCAGGTTGACGCTTGCCGCCAGCTGCGACTTCACGAAGGCTTCGCCGAAGGTCATGCCCACGCCCATCACCTCGCCGGTCGACTTCATCTCCGGGCCGAGGATGGTGTCGACGCCCGGGAATTTCACGAACGGGAACACGGCTTCCTTGACGCTGTAGAACGGCGGGACGATCTCTTTCGTGACGCCCTGCTGGGCCAGGGTCTGGCCGACCATGCAGCGCGCCGCGATCTTGGCCAGCTGCAGGCCGGTCGCCTTCGACACGAACGGCACGGTACGCGAAGCGCGCGGGTTCACTTCCAGCACATACACGGTGTCCTGGACCTTGCCGTCGACTTCCGCGCGCTGGATCGCGAACTGCACGTTCATCAGGCCGACCACGTTCAGGGCCTTGGCCATCAGCGAGGTCTGGCGCTTCAGCTCATCGATGGTCTCCTGCGACAGCGAGTAAGGCGGCAGCGAGCAGGCCGAGTCGCCCGAGTGCACGCCGGCCTGTTCGATGTGCTCCATCACACCGCCGATGAAGGTGGTCTCGCCGTCCGAGATGCAGTCGACGTCGCACTCGATGGCGTCGTTCAGGAAGCGGTCCAGCAGCACCGGCGAATCGTTCGAGACCTTGACCGCTTCGCGCATGTAGCGCTCGAGGTCGCGCTGCTCGTGGACGATCTCCATCGCGCGGCCGCCCAGCACGTAGGACGGGCGCACCACCAGCGGGT